>Ga0182240_100032_pt1 | contig 72735 bp, 56 predicted proteins | sample hydfrates4_PW_90_FD_145594 | JGI IMG/M metagenome (GOLD analysis project Ga0182240, IMG submission 145594) | Subsurface microbial communities from deep shales in Texas, USA - hydraulic fracturing test 4_PW_90 | ecosystem: Environmental > Aquatic > Deep subsurface > Shale gas/oil reservoir >...
CGACCAAGCCGGTGGGAGTGGTGGAACCCTCTTTGTATGTAGGGGCGGCTATAACGATAATTTGCTTTCCGGTGGCTTTACTTATTAAGGGATCGGAAATAACGGTGTTTCCCGTCTGCATTACTTCCTGGAAGTAATCCCGGTCCGCTACGGTAAAAGTTGTATCATTGCTGCCAATGCTATTGCCTTCAGCATCGGAAACGTAAGCCAGTTCGTAATCTTCATGTGAATTGGCAACACTTTTCAAATCAGGTAAACACTCTAAACCAGCTGCTTTTATCTGCTCGTCCAACGCAAGGGTATTCATCTCTTTTTTAATGCCCTCAAGCCATTGGTCCACTATTTGGGCATTATGCTCGGCACTGTTGGCGGCGGCGCTAAAAAGCTGTTCTTCAAGAATAGCGGCAGCTTTGTTATAATTTAAATAAGAGACCGCGCCCAGTGCAATACCGGCTGTAATGGCAATTATTAGTACCAGTTTCATCTTCAAGCTGTTTAATTTGAGTCCCGTTTTTATGGCCTTCATATTTTGTTAACCTTCCCTTCCCCTTACGGCTGCTTTACGGTTATTTTGTCCAAATCCAAGAGTAACACCATATCACTATCTTGATGAACAACTCCCTTTATAAACTGTTCCTTGCCGCCCAGTGATTCCGGTTCCTCCATTTGCTCCGGGGAATACTCACTCACTGAATATACGCTGTCAACGGTAAGGCCTATTTTCTGCCCGTTTTGTTCCACTACAATGATACGGGAATCTTTGGTAATCTCACTTTCCCCTAATCCCAAACGCAACCCCAAGCTTATTACCGGTACAACGGAACCCCTTAAATTTATTATCCCTGTGCAATACTCCGGCATATTAGGTACTTGGGTTACTTCCATTATCCTTATGATTTCCGATACATTACTAATAGGCAGGGCATATTTCTGGTCTTTTAGCCCCATAACTACTATCTGGTTGTTTGTATCCAATTGATTTCCTCCTTCTTGATTCAATCGGACAATTCTGAATTCTCCCTTGATTACAGTGCACATGGGGACGGTTCTTTTGTGCTAAAAGTTACTCTTATTGCTCGGGCGCCCCGGTGGTTTCCTCCGTTCGCTCCGTAGGGGTGCACATAGGGACGGTTCTATTGTGCTACCTTTCCTACCTTTCCTACCTTGAAAAAACTCTCGTGGTTTCGTTTAAAAGGTAATTATTTCGCCGGAGCGGGCAGCACCCTGCGCTCGCTTACTCGGGCATTTTAATTGAATGAGCTCACTCCGCTCCGGGCGGCTGCATAACTCGCTTCGCTCAAACAGCATTCGCCGCTGATCCTCCGCTCCGTTCGCTCTTTGACACATTGGCTTTTGCGCATAAGAAGTTGCGCCGCAACGGCAAAGCTACCAAGACCTTATTCCGACAGGTACCATGCCGTTGCCGTCATTCGCTCCGGGTGCTGCCCGCTCCTTTACACGTTATTCATTGTTCACAAAAGTTTTTTCATCCCTCTGCTGGTGCCGCCTTCCGGCGGCATGGCCGTCTACCTTAAAAATATTCTCGCTTCAAAGGATATCCGTGCTGTCTTATCATACACCCCCTCAAGGTTAAAAAAAGTCGCATTTGGGTGGATTTGCCCGTTTCTAAGATTAAATTGTCAATAAAGGTTATATTTGCTAATTATTTGCCCTTAAAACATATTACTCGACCGAAAATCGTTTTTCCTCCCCGGAATGAATATAATTTTATTAATTATTCTATTTACCGGTTACCGTATGCTCACTTCCACCTCATCCCCGTTTGATAGGGGATCGGTATACTTGGCCTTCCGGCCGTTTAGTTTAAGAATGGGAACTCCCTGGGTGAGACTGCCATTAAAATCTATATACCGGAAAATATCAAGAAAAATGGGGTTGGATTCCTTTAAAATGATCTCATTACCGTTCACCTGTACAGTTATTCCCAAAATGTTATCTTCACTGGTTTCCTGTACCAAGCTTGTGCTCACATTCTGCTCATCCCCACTGCCTTCAAAAATGTGCCAGGTTACCCTGTCACCCTTATTCAATACATAAGTTAAATCAACCGGTTCCCCATTGACAGTGACATTGACTTTATGGTGTCCCATTCCCCGGGTTTCCAGCAGATCAGCTACGGTACAGGTGGGTTTGATCACTATATCATCTCCAGGGGTTATTTCATGTTCCGGTGACACCGGTTCTCCGTTTACCAGGCAAAAAGGTTTTAAAACCTCTTTGCGGCCATTTAAAAAGACTGTTATCCCATGCTCCTTCGGAAGGTAATCACTTACTTTCCCCCGGGCGTCCCGCCCGCTTTGAGCCTTTGTCACATATATTTCATCCCCGTCCTTAACAGCACTTTGCAAATTGGCCGGTTTTCCGTTAATATAAATTTCTGCATGGCGGGCAATTTCACCAAATATTACCTTTCGCTCTCCGTTGAGGATGAAGGAAAGATCCTTCCCGTTTCTCCCTATCAGATCCCTGGATTTGAATTGTACCAAACCCAAAACATCGGACACTCTAAGATTCCTGGTATTAAAAAGCCTGTATTCCTTTCCGTTTATAATAAGGGACATAAAATCAAAACCCATACGTTTTGCTGCCACTGACGCGATACCGGTCACAGTGACCCCCTCTGGACCGGTCACCGTTAACTCCCTTTCCCCTTCAGGGAGCCTAACATTTGGTAAATTGCCCCGGTCCCTCAGAACAACCCTCTGGGGGGAAATTCCCAGGCACCGGGCCAGTCTTTCAGTAAAGGTAGGAATCCGCGCTCCCCCTCCCACACAGAATACCGAACGGGGAGGCTCTCCATCGTTCAATTCCATAATATTATTAGCAATTTCCCCGGCTAACTTATCCAGCGCGGGCTCTATCCTTTCCAAGAGGTCTTTACACTCCAAGCAATGCTCCATCCCCACAATATCTTTAAATTGAATTTCCCCGCCCTGGGAAATCTCTCTCTTTATACCTTCAGCTGTATCAAAGTCCACCAAGCAGGCATCCACCACTGCCTCGGTAATCTCATCACCGGCCACGGGAACCATTCCATAAGCCGTAATGTTTCCATCCCTGGAAATTGCCAAATCAGAAGTCCCGGCACCCATGTCCACCAGTGCCAGGTTTAAAAGTCGAAAATTATCCGGAATAGCCACATCAATGGCTGCAATTGGTTCCAGGGTGAGATTTACCGGCTCCAGGCCACACCTTTCCAGAACTGCATACAGCCCGTTCACCACCGAAACAGGTAAAAAAGTTGCAATTACCTCGCAGCCAATGATCTTTCCCCGGTGCCCCACCAGGTTGGCAAGCCAGTAACCGTCAAGACTGTAACCCAGAACTGTATGCCCCACACAATAATAACGATCTTTCATTTCCGGGCATTCATCCAACCGCCGGTGTGCCTCCCTGAGTGCTTCCAACTCTATTCCCCGCATTAGTGTTTTATCAATTTCAATGTTTTCATCAATTTCTTGAACCACCGAAACTCTATCTGTATGCAGGGAACGCCCCGCTGCAGCCACAGCCACCTTTTCCAGGGTGCGCCCCACCCTCTTTTCCAGGTTTTTTTTAACTTCCGCCACCACCGCTGCCACCTGCGGAATGTCATGGATTTGCCCGTCAAACATAGCTCTGCCGGGATGTTCCCGCACTTCTTCACAAAGTATAACCAGGTCCTTATCCTCCACCGCGGCAACCAAACCTATTACCGTACGGGTACCTATATCCAGTGCAAATATCAATTCTTGATTTTCCATTAGCTCCATATTAAAACCCTTTCTAAAATCATCTTTCCCCGTGATTATACAGTAATTCCAACAACCGGACAATATAACCATCTAATCAACGAATACACGATGATTCAGTTTATAATTGATTACCAGCAAGTAAAATGCTTTTCCCCAGGCTATTATAATTACTATTCACCCCTCAAATATTGCAGTTCGGAGGTAATTTTTTTGTTACAGCTAAAGAGTTTGGCTAATTATTGTATAATACCCCTAGGAGTAGTGAGAATATTTTGAAAATCAAAAAGCCGGGGAGGTGCCATTTAAGACGCTTTAGTGTAAAATGCTTTTGGAGGTGAAGGCTAAATATGGCCGGTAAATTAAAAAGTATTCAGGCAAAGCTGCTGTTACTTGTGGGCGCGGTAGTCCTTCTGGCCACCATGATGGTTGCCTTTATGTCCGTTAACCAACTGACTCAATACGGTGAAACCAGCATCGAAAATTTGAGGGACCAGTTGGAAGGGGAACACAAGCGGCGTTTGGCTGACCTGACAAATACTGCCTACAGTCTCTTGGAGGAATACCACGCTCTTGCCCAATCGGACATGCTTTCCACCGAGGAGGCCCAGCAACAAGTTCTCGAGCGAATAAGGGACATGCGATATGAAAATGGAGCTGGGTATTTTTGGATCCACAGCGCTCAAGTTCGGGAAAGACCGGTAATGATTATGCATCCGATACAGCCTGAATTAAACGGCCAGGATCTTTCCAACATCAATGATTTTGACACCATTGAAAAGGTCTTTTACCAGGGCGAAACTTATTCCAAGAACAATGAGGTAATTCAAAACAACATAAGCCCCACAGACCTTTTTATTAAGATGAATGAAGTTGCCCTAGACCAAAATGAGGGCTTTGTGCAGTATTACTGGGCAAAGGCCGAGGGCGAGCAGGCAGTGGGTTATCCTAAATTATCCAATGTTAAGCTTTTTGCCCCGTGGGACTGGGTTATTGGAACAGGGGTATATATTGATAGCATCGACGCGGAAGTGGCTGAAGCCGGTGCACTTATGCAATCCAATATAACGGGCGCCAGAACCAAAGTTATAACCGGAACAATAATTTGCCTTCTGGCCGGTCTTATATTATGTATTTGGCTTTCTTCACGCATCTCCAGGCCTATAAAAAGTATTGCAGCAGCCGTGGAAAGAGCCGCCGAGGGTGATATAACGCAGCACATTGAGGTCAAAACCTTCGACGAATCCGGCACCCTGGCCAAAGCTTTTAACACCATGTTATCGGAATGGCGACAAATAATATCAAGCATAAGGGATACGTCCCAAACACTATCCTCCCATAGCCAGGAACTTGCTTCTTCCAGCCAGGAGGTAAGCGCAACGGTACAAGAAGTGGCCAGCACCACCAATGAAGTGGCAGCCATCGCAAGCCAGGGGGCGGAAAACGCCAGGGAAGCCGCACAGGACTCTGAACAGGTGCAGCAGGTGGCTGAGGAGGGTAATAAGGCAGTAAAAGAAACGGTGGAAAAGATGCACTCTATTTCCAAGGCCTCTCAGGACATTGCCCTTGCCGTGAAGAATCTGGGAGACCAATCCAATCAAATTGGAGAAATTATAGAAACAATCACCAATATAGCGGACCAAACCAATTTATTAGCCCTGAACGCGGCAATTGAAGCCGCCAGAGCAGGTGAACACGGTAAAGGTTTTGCCGTGGTGGCTGAGGAAGTTCGCAAACTGGCTGAACAGTCAGCCCAAGCCGCCAGCGAAATAACAGGACTTATTGAAAAAATACAGGTGGGAGTAAACGAAGCTGTCTCCGCCATTGACCATGGTGTGAGCGAGGTTGAAAGCGGCGTGAAAGTGGCTAATAACGCCGGGACCGCACTGAACGAAATTATAGCGGCCATCCAAAAAAATACCACTGCTATTAAAGACCTTGCCCAGGGTATTGAACAATCCAATGAAGGTATGCAACAGCTTTCAGCATCCAGTGAGCAAATAACATCGGCTGTACAGCAGGTATCCAGCGCGGCCCAGGAACTGGCTAATGTGGCCGGTGATTTGCAAAATACCATTGACAAATTTAGTGTAGACAACTAAATCATTATTTTTAAATACAATTTATACAATGGCGGACCTATTTAAAAGGTTCGCCATTGTTTTCCTTAAATGGTCTTGAATTTTCCTTTAGCTCTTACTTTTTTGCTTTTCTTTAAAGCCTAAACAACCTTTACCGGTGGCTTTATACACCTCCACCGAAGGGTTATATCGGGTTTTAATGCCATAAACCCTGCATCCGTAGGGAAATCTTTTATCCCAGGTTATGTAAAAGTACTTACATTGAAAGCAGTTGTTTCGTTGAATTATGGAAGACCTCCCCTTTCAGAGAAAAATCCATAATATAACTACATGGGCCCAACCACCGAGGACATGTGACCGCACCATTCCTCATTTTCCCGTATCAGGTCTTCTAACAAGAACTTGTACACGGTGCCGGCCAGAGCTTTTATCCGGGCTTCAGTTGTGAAAACGCCATTGACAGCATATATGTCCCAATCCGGTACAGGTATTTTGCCCTGCAGCTTACTGCCAGCGATAAATGATACACCCTTTCCGTGGATAACCTGTTGATTATATAAACGGGATAACCGGTGGGGGAAAACAATACCGGGGTCGGCATTGATGATAACTACTTTAGGCCGGGCTTTTTCAATTAAATTCCACAAAGGCTCAGGGGACTCTAGCCGGCAATTCCCGCATATTACATCCGGGGATTGCCGGTTTTCAATTACTACATAGATATCTGTGCAAATAAATCCGGTATCTTTCCATGCTTTCATTTCCCCTTCCGAACAGGAATAAAAGCATATAGAAAACTTTTTCATGCATTTCCCCCTTCCACTTATTAATTGTTCATTTACCCTCGACACATAAACTCGACCATAATCCCCTATCCACAAATTCATCTATGGAAATTCTTTCCGGCAAAAGCCCCATCTCCAGCATTATCTCATGGAAGGCCTCAATCTGAGCCATATCCGGCTCCAGGTTATCAAAACTTATCCTATTGTTGCCGAAAATAGATGCGGTCCATTCCCCAGGCAAACCAAAATACTTTTTCGCTACCCTACGGGAAAGTTTTTGATCATTATGCAACTGCTGTCCCGCTTGCCTGATACCGTTTACCAGTTGAGCCGCTTCCCCCGGGTTTTCATTTAAGAACTGAATAGTCAAGACCAGTACACAGCAAATATGCCCGGGCCAAATATCCCGGCTCAGGGCCAGTTCTTTACCTTTATCTCTAAATTCTGCTTCAGTTATATACGGTTCCGGTCCCAGGAAGCCATCCACTTCACCATATCCCAAATTTTTCAACATTAATGGAGTAGGAACGGAAACGGTCTTCAAAAGTTCTATATAGCTTTCCAGTTGTAGATCCCGAAGCCATTTATGCAGCAGCACATTATGCGATGAATATTTATGGGCTACAGCCAGTAAAGGTGCTTTATAAAATAAATCCTCCGGCTTTTCATAGAATGAGTCCATGGGTATCACCAACCCGAGACCTTCCCGGTGCCCCAGGGATACAAGCTTGATAGGAACCCCTTCCTGGCGCAGGTGAAATGCCAGCGGGAGTTGAATAATGGCACCGTCCAGCCCACCTGCTTGTAATGATTCGGACATTTCCTGCCAGGTAAAAAATCTTTTAAGTTCAAAATCCACATAACGAGATTTGAGTAAACCCAGCTCACCCGCCGCAAGTAGGGCAAGATTATGAAAGGAAGGTGTATAGCCAATTTTAGGAGTTACCTGTATTATCTTTCTTAAATATTGGCGTTCATCTTCCCGGGCGGTATCCAAAACAAAGGTGCAGCGCTCATCACCTTTGGCAGTGCAGGTCATTTCTTCACAATTAACATCAACTCCCGTTAATCTGCCCACCAAGCCGGATATAAATCCCTTGGTAAAGGAATCTACGGCAACTTCCGACTGCCCGGCACTTCCCTGCAATAATTCCTGCCCGACAAATAATGCCCGGTTTTTCTCCAGGTTTATATTTTCCAAATTAAGGGTACCCAACCCGGTTCGCCGGAACTCGGCCAACCCCTGTTCAAGATTACCCTGCAAACCCTGGGCAAAACTCCTACCTGTTCTCTCAATCAGCCCTGGATTAACAATCTCTGCTTCCTCCGTAAAGGTTTGAATTAATCTTATAACTTGTTTTTTGGTGAAAAAATTCTGGTATTTTTCTTTAGAAGGGCATAGTATAAAAAAGCATCCTCTGCTGGTTTTGGCTTTTAGCTCGTAGGCGTAATCCATCCCGGTACAACGTTTGATAATGGCCAATAGTACCGCTGCCCGCTTGCATACCCAAAAGCCATGCCCGGCATAGGGACATCCCGGTGCAACATGAGCTTCAATTATTCCCTCTTCTTTATTTGATAAACGGACGGAATCATCCCCGATAAAGCTTTTTACTTTTTTCTCATTTAAATACCAACTACAGGCATCAAAGGCACTATCAAACAAACGCCACTTAATTCCCCACTGGGAAAGCAAGCGATCTACCACAATGTCCGCCGCCAGCTCCACCAAACTGCCGTCTTCCACTAAATCCCTGCTTAGTTTATCCAGGGCATAAAGCCAAAAGTTTAATACATCATTTTGCGTACTAATATCGGTCATTTTTTCTTTCTTTATCTCACTGCCCGGCAATTTCCAGCACCCCCCTTATCTACCGTAAAAATCCTTGTCCACCACCAGGCCTTGTCCCATCCTGATTGAAAAGGGAAAGGGCCTGGGATCAAAATTAGATGACCTTATCTTATGTATCCTTATGTTCCGCTGGGGAACTCCCCCTTTTTCCTCGGGATAGTAAAGGTCAATACAAACATCATAAGCATTGGCCAGACCATACATACCGGTTTCCTCCAGAGTACCCTTCACATAGAGATCCAGCATTACAATATCTTTCCTTCTCAATAACCTGTTTTTCTCATGGATCAAGGCCACAAGATTTTGCGGTGAATAATTCACCGCCATGGCGGTTACAGAGTCTATCACAACCCGGCATGGTTTTTCCATTTCTTCAATCAACTCGGAGAGGATAAATAGAAATTCCTGGCTATCGGAAATATCTTTGATAAAAGCCGCACCGGGGTCGAAAGACTCAAAGGATTCCACAAATTTAAGTTTTCCCGCCTCCTCGTATTCGCCGGTGGCAAAACCAAAGGCCCCAAAGTCATTTCTCAACCTGTCAACCGGAGCATCACACGCTATGTATATGGCTGACTCTCCCCTCCTGAGACCGCTCATGACAAACTGAAAGGCAAAGGTACTTTTTCCGGTGCCGGAGTCTCCCCTCAATTGCCAGGTGGTACCATAGGGTATATTCTTTTTTACTATACCGTCAAGTAAATTATATTTTATTGCATCAAAATGTTTCATTACCTACCACCGCCCTTCCCCACATAAAACACCTTGATACCGTTTTTGGAAATATCCATACCGCATTCTCCGAATACATGTTTTTGATTTCGCAGCTTATACACCTCAATATTTCTTCTCCGCGTCTGCCCCACTTTTCGAGAACCCAATATCATTATCCCGTCGCACAAAGCTTCTTCTTCCCCGTAAACACTAATTCTATTGGAACCCAGAGGCGTTCGTACAATTAGAAAGGAAACACAACGATAGGCTTTAAACAAATTATTTAAAAATCTAATCTTTTCGGTAACCAGACCGAGATTATCCCTTATTGTATGTAACACCGCCGGCAGGGAATCAACGGAAACAATGGCCGGTTTAAACTCCTGTAAAACATTGCGTATCTGTATTAAATATTCATCTATATTGATCTTTGTAAAATCATTTTCAATAATCCTAAAAAGTCCCCTCTGCTGTAGGTCCTGCAAGTCCCAACCAAAACCGCCGGCAATTCGCGCAACACTTTCTTTGGACTCCCCGGTTAGAAATAATACTGCTTTCCGGTTATACTTGGTTACGACGTTATAAATGCTCTGAAGTGATAAAGTAGTCTTACCGGTACCCGCCGGGCCACAAAGAAGTATGCTGGAACCGGGAATAATGCCACCACCCACCATTCGGTCCAGTCCGTTTATGCCCGTGGCAATAAGAGCGGGAAATTCGGGAGGGTCTTCCACATAAACACGGGTATTTGCAGGAAAGATCTTTATGCCGCTTGATTCAAACCTAAAGAAATGCTTACCCGAAATATGGTCATGTCCCCTGGTTTTGATCACTTCCACAGTCCGAACCCTGGATTGGCCAACGTGCTCGTACGATAGATTAACAATTGCATCCACTACATATTCCTCAAAGGACGGTTCCTCTTTCATACCCATCTCTTTGGTGAGTGCCACGGTAATTCCCCTTTGTTTAAAGGCGTTTATCATACTAAAAAGCAATTCCCGCAGCTCACTATCATTTTCCGTTACCCGCCGAAAATGTGAAACACTGTCAACCAGCACCCGCTTTATACCCAGGCGGTTAATGAAGCTATGTACTATACCCTCGGACTGCAGCAGGTGATCCCTAACGGTTGCCGGGGATGTACAGATTACCCGAAGCTTTTTTTGCCTCTCCATCTCTTGTAAATTCCAGCCGAAATTCTTTGCGTCATTGTACAACTGCTGGGCAAATTGCTCAAAGGTTATGATTAAGCCGGGCTCACCCTTCATTATTCCATTGACAATAAACTGAATTCCCAATGTAGTCTTTCCGCATCCCGGGGGACCCTCCAAGAGGGTAGCGCTTACCGGCATAAGGCCCCCGCACAATATATCGTCCAAGCCCTCTATTCCCGTGGGTAATTGTCTCATCATCAATGTCCCTCCAATAAGCTGACTGTCTTTTTCAAAGGACTACTTTCCCGGGATAATCCGTCAATAAACTCATCAATTGTATTCAATATTTCCTCGTCCTGGGTATAAGAATAAATGGTGGACGGCCCTTCTCCGAATGCTTCCACTACACCGGTACGGGACAATTCCAATAGGGCCTTTTCCACTTCCTCTTTATTTCTACCTACCCAGCGGGCCAGGCCTTCAGCGGTATCCAGGGCCCCCGGATTGTGATGAAAAAACACTACAATTCCAATCTTAATAATAGAATCACAGATAGAATTCAGCAGTTCCGAAATACTCCCGCTATACCCCTCCATCCTAACCACCCCCTGCCTTTCTCGTATGTTAAGTGTCCCTTTGGAACACCTAATAAAAGATAATCACTCATTTATAGTATTATTAAAAATTTCAAACAACATGGTATCTAAAACAGCCGCAACAATATCGGGATCAAACTGTATCCCGCTGAAAACTCGCAGCTGATCCAGTACTGTTGACATGTCAAGGGCATTTCTGTATGCACGATTACTGGTCATAGCATCGATGGCATCGGCCACATGCATAACCCGCGCGGTTATGGGTATTTCTTCCCCCTTAAGCCCGTTTGGATAACCGTTACCGTTATACCATTCATGATGATGTAGTACCAGCGGTAAAACATCCTTTAAGGGTTCAATTGACTTTAAGATTTCGTAACCTATTATAGGATGCTGGCGAACCATACTGTATTCTTCCAGTGAAAGCTTTCCGGGTTTATTCAATACAATTTCGGATACACCAATTTTACCTATATCATGTAACCAACCTCCATAACGAAGTAAATTTAATTCGTTGCCCGAAAGACCGATTTTTTCTCCAATAAGCTGAGAGAAAATTGCAACCCTTTCCGAATGTCCGCAGGTATAGTTATCTTTGGCCTCAATGGCCTTGGTCAAGGCTTTCATTATACCGTCACTTATAGCCCTGATACTTTCATAAAGTTCGGCATTTGCAATTCCTATGGCAATATGGCCGGTAAGGTTAACCAGCCAGTTTAGATCATTTTGATTAAATTTAGTGCCCTTTATTTTTCCGGCAACGTGTAAAACACCTTTAACTTTTCCTTGAAATTTTATGGGCACCGCCAGGTAAGAACCCTTTTCGTAAAGTTTCCTTCCCAGAACCGGTAATCTTTCATCTTCTTCTATACCGGTGGTGAGAAAGGGTTTTTCGGTTTGCAAAACCAACCCGGCAATGCCCTCATTTATTTTTAACAAACTATGTCTTTTATCCACGGGTTCCAGTCCCCAGGCTGCCATGGTGCTCAAACCCCGTTGGGATTCATCAACCATGGAGACCCAACACTTTCTTGCCCGCAAGGCCTTGGCCACTATTTGCACCAGTACCGGAAGCAATTCCGATAGATATAAACGGGAGTATATTGTCTTGGCAACGGTATTCACCGTAACCAACTCCACCATTCGCTTTTCGGTTTCAGCCCTCATTAGGGAATTTCCCAAAGCCAGTGCAAAAATACCGGATAAATTTTCTAAAAATTTTTCATCCTCTGTATTAAAAAAAGAAAACTCTTTTCCCCTTTTATTTATTAAAATCAAAACCCCGTCCACCAGATCAACATGTTTCAAAGGAATAATCAGCATTGAATTAACCTTATGCATATGAAAGGCACCTTTGAATTCCTCAGAGAGACGGGGGTCATCCATAAACTGTATAATGTTTAAGGGACGGTTGCCAAAACAATACTTCTGTTTCAAACCGGTTTCCAGAAGCATTTTTTCGTCTTCATCAAAACCACTACAGCCCAGGACGGAAAGCTTTCCTGTTTTATGGTCATTTACAATTAAAAGGGATTTTTCAGCATTCACCAGAGCTTGAGCTTCCCTGGATACCGTTTGAAACAATACATCATTGTCGGAGATTAGATTAAGTTTTTTTGCCCGGGACATAAAATCCTCATATTTACGGTTCTTCCCGGTATTATCCTCCACCCCATCAAGCCCGTGAAAAAATAAATGAAGCTCCCCCAAGACCGACTGCATTAATTTCATTTCTTCATTCGAAAGGCTCCTTGTATATCTCAAACCGGTATAAAGCCTGCCTTCCGCTCCAATATAAACCGTCTGCAAATCACCCTGGAAAGACATTATCCCGGGAAAATATTTACTGACCCAATCCATATTTTTAAAATCGATACCTTCATCCCGGACCTCTCTATAACAGGCTTCCCCGTCGTTAACGCAGCATAGCAAATATGAATCCTTTACTGCCGCCATTAGTAAATAGGATTGGGACTTTAGCACATTGTATAATGTTAAAGCCAGGAACTTAACAGCTCCCGGAGTATTGCCGGACCAATCCACATACTTTGATACAAAATGAACAAAATTAAGCATTAAAAAAACTCTGGCGGAAATGTTAATGCCCTTTCCGCCCTTGACTTCATGTAACGCTACCCCGGCTGCAACCCCGGCAAGAAGCAATAGATCTTCCAATTGAGAAGTAATATTTTTCTTTTTAAAGTCAACAAGCACTATCAACCCGTATTCACGAAAGCCCACTGATAAGGGAATGATTATACAATCTTCCACTTCCTCTTCAAAAATGACGGTTAGACTGGCCCGAAAAGATATATTGCCCTCGTAATTGTGGATGGAAGGAAAGCCGCCATTGGAAGAAAACAATCCTACCATATTCATTTTTTGAATCTTGGCGGCAATTCTCTCATCAACATTTTTCCAGGTAACCAGTTGTAAGTCCCCGCCGTCCGATATAAAACCAAGGCCGGTGCTTAATTCGCTGGCGCCTGACACTAACTTCGTCACGGTGGATATAACACCCACCGCATCTTCCGGACTTGATAATACTGTTGTTATCTCATTTAATACTTTTATAAGCTGCTTATTTAAATTCATTATTTGCTCACTCCAACCACCCGAAAAAAAGCCTGTTTTCCGGGAATTACTTATATCCCTCAACATTGCCAATCCCTATATAATCAAACATGTCTGAATTAAAACAATTTTAAGTTTAATGCCGTGCGTGTGCCGCCCAGAGTGATACCCAGTCAATCAAGGCAATGCCCTAAGGGCTGCTGTTAACCCTTTGCTACACCTTCTGAGAAAAATTGCCTCCAATTTAATTTTATAATAAATATACCACTGCATAAAGCATATTTAATATTTGCGGGAATAAAGATTAATCCCCGCAGCTAAAAAACCGGCCTTTTGCCGGTTTTTTAGGGCGCGCTTACTATATTCAAGGTTAAATACCGCTTATCCATTAAATTAACAATCTCTCCTTTATCATCCCCGGTTAAAAACTTTATTACGGGCCTGTGGGGCAAACTGGTATAGCGCATTACAATAGCTTTTTCCCTGTTATTTAAAACCACTTCCGTGCCCGCCTCGTAAGGTGTTATACAATTAACCAGATAGTCCGCTCCTTCACCGAATTGAACATACTTCATTGAACGGATATATTCCAGGGCTTCAACCTTTGTCTTTCTGGATTTGTACCCGGTTTCCTTATTGGTCATGGCCTCGAATACATCAGCTGTTTGGACAATACTGATACTTAAATCCTTGTACCGACCATCGAGTACGGTGTTATTTAGCTTGTGGGGATAGGACATATACACATCCAAATCACTGTTATAACTTGCACTGAAATTTTCCCAGACGTGGTGCATAAGGATGATTCTTTTTGACATTACGCTTATTTTATTTTTTACCAGATTATAGCCTTCTAAGGGATGCCTTTGCATTTCCAGATAATCTTCTTTATTGTTATAAACATAATTAATGTCCAATAACCTGCTATCTATCTTTGCCATACCGATATCGTGCAATGCTGCTCCCAGCACTATCTTCTCCAAATCATTTTTGTTATAACCTGCGTTAAGACCCATTATTGCAGATAAAATGGCTACATTTAAACTGTGCACCGCATGGTCTTCTCCCCCTGCCAGGAAAAGAATGTTGGTACCAAATATTGTATTGGGATTGGAGTACAAGTTATCAATGATCTCGGTAACCAGTTTCTTGACACTTTCGGTATTTTGCGATGAAAACTGCTTTAGGGTAGCGTCAATTTTATGCTTGGCTTCAAACTTTAATTCATCACCAATGGTATCGTCATATAAATCAATACCCTCGCTGTCTTCGGTGTGAATGGTAATAAACCTGTGAGCCAGGCTGTCTATATTCCGTTTTAGGGCATTAACAATACCCTTGGTAATTTTAACATTGCTATTTACATAAACCCTGCCGTCCTTAAGGCGAAGCGGCTTTGCAACTTCTTTATCTATATAATTATCCAGATCCGCTATTCTTACGATTCGCATATCTCACACCTTATATGTATATCTTCGTGGTTTCAGGTGGCTGAACCATCGAGTAAAAGTCCTTTTTACCAGTTAATTTTTCGGGTTTCTCTGCTTCTACCAAAATTCCCTTCTGGAGGTTATATTGATACCATCCATATGTAAGTGCCATTTTTTTGCCGGTTTCCCCTTGACTGTATACTTCCTCGATAACTATGGAGTCAAAGGGTGAGGCAATTTCTCCCCGGGCTAATTGAGCTATTTCAGCCAGAGAAATATAGTAAAATTTTCCCAGCCTTTTAACTTCAAAATAACCGGGATTATAGTTAATAAGTGTAGCATAAATTCCAACAAAATCCATATTTCATCCCACCACTTAAAAGGAAATCAAGCATTTACTGAGTGTCAAAACAAAACAAGCGGCAAAAATATACGGCCGCTTTTGAAAGTCTTTTACTTTCCATTTTAAGCAGCCTGGCAACCGTAACTTGAAAATCAAGCCGTAGGTCCATAGCTTTGCGTCCCGGTTTTTCAACCGGTTTGCCCGTTCTCTCAACATATTATTCTACCGGTATCAACCATTTCCTGCCCCAAAAACCACTTTATTTCCCAATTTGAGTTCGAGGACGGTACTCAACTTGAATTTAACGATCCCCTTGTTACTGGTTCCGAAATAAAGTATGATCTTAAAATGAAATGAATAAAGGATGAGTATCCCATGCCCGGAATTGGAGCTCGTATATTAAAAACAGGCATTGCCGTTGCATTAACAATGTTCATCTGCAACCTGCTTAAACTGGAGCCTGCCCTCTTTGGTGCCGTATCTGCGGTGGTGAATGTACAACCATCGGTACATCTTACTTTGAAGGCCGCCAAGGAGCAAATTATCGTCCACGTGTTGGGGGTAACTGTGGGGCTGGCCTTTGGCTACCTTTTCGGAGGTGGTCCCCTAACGGTAGGTATAGTTACCATTTTGCTCATTTCTTTAATGGTACGCATGAACCTTAAAAGCGGCATATTAATGGGAATAGTGGCGGCTATATTTATCCTTACCTCGGCGCCGGACCAGTTCCTTGCCCACGCCCTTAGCCGTTCAGGGGTGATTTTCACCGGCCTGGTCACGGCCATGCTCATCAACGTTACCCTTTGGCCCCCCAAGAACAGGCAACTTTTGAACCATAAATTACGCGAAACCAATGATGCCACCGTTAATTACTTTTGCCGCGCGGTAAAGGATTTCACCCGCCTGGAAAACCAGCCCATAAAAGCGCCCGCTGAAGAACGAAAAAGGGTTTACGATTTAATTAAGGAATGCCGAGTGCTGGCAGAAAATGCCCAAAGGGAAAGGCATAACACCGGTCAGGATTACCTGTTTCTGGACCCCAACCATTGGTTACCTCTGGCGGAAAATCTACTGGATTATACTAAGAGTATGGCGGAAAAGGCCGACCAAATCTACGAACTTTTTCCCAGTCGCCTGGACAGGCGGTTAAAACACGGTGCCAACCCGCTGAGCGAAGAATTCCAGTCCATACTTGAAATACTGGAAAGAGGTTGTCTTACCGTAACCAGAGTCAATAACAAACTAATAACCCTGGTCTGTGACCAAAGCCCGGCGAAACCGGAGGAAATCAGTGAGAGTTACTGGGAAAACTTAACCGCAGCGGTGGATAAATGGCATGAAAAATTCTCAGGCAGCTATTATTTACACGCATTAATAGAGGTGGGCGTGGTGGCCCACGAAATAAGATGGGCCTCCCGGGAGGGGAAAAAACTACTAAACACCATACTGTCGAGTGGGGACAGCACTTGACTTGAATGGCTAAACATATGGGAGTTTTCTTTGAGATAAAAAAGGTGCCGATTTATCACCGATTAGTACCAGCATAATGAAGCACCTTCCGGCAGTGATTTTCATCACACTTTAAGAGTGACGGCTATCATTGTTTACAATAGAGCATGTGAGTTAACATCTCCTAAAGAGGTGTTGCAAATGGCTAAAAATAGCACGGAACAAATAAGCCCCCCGGAATCCTTATCCCTTACAAGGTTTAGAAGTTATTTGTGTAAAATGAAGGGCGGCAAGTGTTCCAATCATCCCAAGTACTCCCCTGTGGCATTGTCGGTTACCGCATTGGGCAGTTTTGCCGGTATCGGTCTGGTAAGTTTACTGGCTACATACTACAATTTACCACTGCTTCTACCCTCTTTCGGTGCCTCCGCCGTACTGTTGTATGCAACCTGTCACGTCCCCATGGCCCAACCCAGAAACCTAGTGGGAGGGCATTTAATATCAGCCTTTGTGGGGGTTTCTGTATTTCAATTATTGGGTGACGTTTGGTGGGCTGTTGCCCTTGGTGTCAGCCTGGCCATACTCACAATGGCGGTTACATATACCTTACACCCGCCCGGAGGGGCTACGGCCTTCGTAGCTGTCTATACACAGCAAAATTTTGACTTTGTCATTTCACCGGTTGGACTGGGCGCGGTCTGCTTGCTTATTATTGCATTGCTGGTTAATAATGTCTCCTGTGAACGCAAGTATCCTGATTACTGGTTTTAAAGGGAGAATACCGCGGTGTTTTTTTCTTTAAAAAACGGAAGGATATTTTAACTGAAAAACTAATCTAATTAGCATACAAGAAGAGTATATTAGCACCTTCAAATAACGAGAATATTTGTAAAAAAATCTAAATGGGAGAGATTATTTTTGCAAAACAACAGTATTGTATTCAGCCCTGCAAAAATCGGGGCCCTGGAAATATCCAACCGTATTGTGCGCTCCGCCACTTGGGAGGCCATGGCTGATAAAAACGGTTTTATTTCTGACAAGTACATTGAGCTGTACAAACAACTGGCATTGGGAGGGGCCGGGCTCATCATCTCCGGCTTTCTATTCACCACCCCGCAAGGTAAGGGACCCATGGGAATGGCGGGTATCAGCAGCGATGAACACATAAGTGGGTTGAGAAAAATGACTGACGCCGTTCATAAAAAGGGAGGTAAAATTATTGCCCAATTAGCACACTGCGGCCGGCGGGTAGCCCCCCCACTGAAGCCGGCAGTTGTTGCATCAGATACAGATACGGAAGATATCCTTTCCGGTGAGGAAATCGAAAAAATTATACAGGATTTCGCTCAAGCTGCGCGCAGGGCAAAAAAGGCCGGTTTTGACGGAGTACAATTCCACTGTGCCCACGGGTATCTCCTCAGTGACTTCCTTTCACCCCTTTCCAATTCCAGAAGGGACAGTTGGGGACAAACGCCGCAAGGAAGGTTTTCAATTGTAGCCAAAATCTTGAATAAAACCAGGGACCTGGTGGGAGCTAACTACCCAATACTGCTAAAAATAAACGGCTCGGATAATATATCCGGTGGAGTAGACCCGGAATTATGCACCCGGTATGTGAAAATGGCAAAAGAAAACGGCACAGACGCCGTGGAAATAAGCGCGGGAGTACCTGAAGCGGGATTTACCACCATCAGGGGTGACATTCCCCTCATCATGTTTACCAAAGGTAGAACAGATCAAGAATCTGTCCAAATGGCACAGAAAAAGATAGAATCCCTCAAGGGTATTTCATCCTTCAAACCCTGCTATAACCGGGATTTTGCCCTGGCGGTCAAAAGGAAACTCCCGGAAATGACCGTTATTTCCGTAGGGGGATACCGAACTATCTCCGATATGGAGGAGACCCTCAAACAGAATGCAGCGGACCTAATTTCCCTTTCCCGGCCTTTAATTATGGAACCGGACCTGCCGAACAAAATAAAAAATGGGGAAACCACAAAGTCCAAGTGTATTAACTGCAATATTTGTTTATCCTATGCCCCCATAAGAGGGCTGCGCTGTTTTTACGGTAAGGAACCGGATATTTAAAATCCGAAACTAATTCTTTCTATAGATGTACCCTGCTACAACAGCGGGGTACATTATTATTTTGAACCCTCATCAACAACCAAAAATTAATTTGTGCATAATAATTTCCCCTAAACCTTTCAACATTTTTTCCTCCTCAGAAAAGGGTTTGAGAAAATAAACATCGAATGGGTACAATAACAAATTTTTCTATCGGGGATGATGAAATGCCCCAGCCATTGCGGAAATTTTCAAATATTTTAGCCAGGGAGACAAGTCTTTCTGGGGCTGCCGGCGACCAAAACGTCCTCTACTACGGATTACAGTTTCTGGTATATAACCTATTTACATTCACCACTGTAACCCTAATAGCCTGGATAATGGGCATATTACCCAGTGTATTGGCGGTATATCTGGCTTCCATCACCCTGCGCATTTTCACCGGCGGGCGACACGCCACGGGCCCCGTAATCTGTTTTGCGGCCAGCGTTGCTTCCATTATCTTCACCGGTTTTATTGCCGCACACCTGGGACCGCTCTTGCAAACATCTCACCTGGTAATTACTGCTTTCATTGTTACAGTTTTCACATTATGGTGTGTTCTCAAATATTCACCTGTTCTCATTTCTTCCAAAAACTTCGGACCTAACCGGATTAAAGGCCAAAAAAAAGCTGCGGTTTTGGTAACATTATTCTGGTTCGGCATCACCGTCCTTCACCTTTCCGCGACTTTTCCCCTTCCCCCGGGACCGGCACTGGCCATTCCGGCGGGAATGCTGTTACAAGACATCTCGTTATTGCCCCTCTCCACAAAAAAAACAAGATAGACGCCCATGCCGCCGTATGGCGGCACCAGCAGGGGATGAAAAAATACCGCATAGGGTGACCCGGTGATTTCCGGAGAGAGCGGAGCACTGAGTAGCGGCGCATAGCCCGTCAAATCCCAAAAGCCATGACCCCGTAAGGGCGTGAAAAAGTAGTCAAGCAGTTTGTGGCAAGCGGCTTTCCGGGAGACACTTACCCGCTCCACAAGAATAATTGCGGAGCGAACGGAGGAAACCACCGGGGCGCCCGCGCACTAAAAGTAACTCTGGAGAGTGGTTTTTTCAAGGTAGACGTCCATGCCGCCGTATGGCGGCACCATCAGAAGAATGAAAAGTTAATAAGTTAAGGGTCTGACCCCAATCTCAACAAGTCACTCTAGGGTGACCCGGTGATTTCCGGAGAGAGCGGAGCACTGAGTAGCGGCGCATAGCCCGTCAAATCCCAAAAGCCATGACCCCGGAAGGGCGTGAAGAAGTAGGTAAGCAGTCTGCAGCAAGCGGCTTTCCGGGAGATGCTTACCCGCTCCACGGGAATAATTGCGGAGCGAACGGAGGAAACCACCGGGGCACCCACGCGCTACAAGTTACTTTCAAGAGATTATTTTCAAGGTAGACGTCCATGCCGCCGTATGGCGGCACCAGCAGAAGGATGAAAAAAGTTGTTTTATGGCTTTTATACACAGTGAATACCGGGAGAAGGCGGGGGCAACACCCGGAGCGAATGACGGCAACGGCATGGTACCAGTCGAAACAAGGTCTTGGTAGCTTTGCCGTTGCGGACGCAACTTATTATACACAAAAGCCAATGTGTCAAAGAGCAAACGAAGCGGAGGATCAGCGGCGAATCTTGTTTGAGCGAAGCGAGTTATGAGCCGCCCGGAGCGGAGTGAGCTCATTCAATTAAAGGCTGAGTAAGTGAGCGTAGGGTGTTGCCCCCGCCGGCGAAGTAATTATCTTTATAAGAAACCGTAAGAGAGTTTTTTCAAGGTAGAAGGAGGTGAAATAAATGAAGAGAACTCTACTGGTGATGTTCTGCACAGCACTCCTATGGTTGGCCCAGATCAGCGCATCCTGGGCATGCGGCTACCACTGGTACGAACCCGAAGTACCCGAAGCCCTGAGAGAATAAACACACAAGAGGTGACAGAAAGAATGTTAGCCCAAATAATGCTGCAAGGACTGCCGGAAACGGTTTCCCTGACACTGGTTGCTATTGTACTTACCGGAACCCGTCTTCCGGCGGTCAAATTTCTTTTTCTAGTACTTTTTATGCTTGCCCTGGTGGGCATTCTCCGCTCCCTCCCATTAACCTTCGGTTTTCACTTACTGGTGGGTATTGCGGGGTTAGGATTGGGTCTCGCATTTTTAACCCGGACTCCCATTGCCCGTACTATGTTATCCTCGGCGTCGGCATATCTGATTCTCTTGACCTTTGAAGTATCCATACACCTTGTGCTGACCAATGTTTTAGGCATCAAGGTTGATGATATAATCGATAAGAACTGGCTGTGGATCATCATGGGTTGGCCCCAAATTATAGCCATGTTTTTTACCGCTTATTTACTCCGGAAAAAAGACATTACCATAAAGATTTAAGCCTTGATAGCCTCCACGGAGGATAACAATGAAAAAAATTGATACTTATATAAAAAAAATAAATGAAAATTTTATAACCAGCCATTTTTTCCTGTGCCTTTTATATTTGGCCGTACTCATACACTCGGCACAATTCCAGGTGGGAGATATTTTTACCCGAACTTGTTTGATCTTTTTAGTTTTCTTATTGGGCGTATTCGCCCTGGTACCTCTCCAACAGCGAATATGGCAAGATAAGTTAAAATACGGGCCCCAATACGGTCCCTCAGCGAATAAAAATTACGTTTTAATATATGTAATATTGAACCTGGTAATGATAATGCTGGTAATGGCATTTTTGGGCCCCTCCACCGAATTCCGAATGCTTTTTGCGGTGCCCATAATTTTAATATCCCTTAATTGCGAATGGCTGTACGGCCTTTTTGCCGCCATTTTCACCGGAACCTCCTTTTTTATTTATGACCACCTGACCGGAAACCTTTTTATAACCTACGAGAAGGACATTATCATAATGGGCCTATTTCTATCCCTGTCCTTTACAGTGGGTAAAATAAGTGAGAATAAAAGGCTGTTAGCCAGCAGGTTACTATGGGAAAGGGCCCTGGCTAAAAACCTTCTGGATAATATACCCATGGCTATTATTGCCAGCGACGTAAATGGTATGATTATGGAATACAATACCACCGCTCCCCGGCTAATAGAACTGCCCCCGGATGCCACCACCGGGATACCGGAGGAAAAATTCTGGAAAGAAGCGGGATTGGATCCGGCTATCTTTAGTGGTAAAGAAATATGCAACCGGGAAGTAAAATGCGGTGATAAATATTTTTTGGTGAACAGGAAAGCCATGCACTGCCAGGATGACACTGCTCTGGGCACCGTCACCATATTGCACGACATCACCCAGAGACGCCATTACGAAGAAAAAATGAAGCGGGTCTCCACGCTCTCTGCCATGGGGGAAATGGCTGCAGTGGCGGCCCATGAAATTAAAAACCCGCTTACCACCATTCACGGCTTTGTCCAGCTATTTACGCAAAGACCGGAGAAGAGAGTATCGGAGCTAAAGGAGCACTTTGACCTTCTCTTTGGGGAACTGGACCGTATAAATAAGATCGTAAACGATTTTTTACAACTGGCCCGCCCCCGCAAAGCTGAGCCGCGCCCCCTTTCGGCCTGTAACTTGTTACAAAACACCTTAAACCTGGTAGCTGGAGAAGCCTCCAACCGAAAGGTGAAACTCACCGGGGACATTCCTAAGGACTTGCCGGAAATATATGGAGACGAAGGACAGCTACGCCAGGTACTATTAAATCTGGTGCAAAACGCCATTCAGGCTTGTCCCCTGGGCGGGTTGGTACGGGTTTCCGGCCGGGCCGGGCCGGGTCCCTACCTGTGGGTAACGGTGGAAGACAGTGGTGACGGAATACCGGAGGAATTAAAGGAAAAGCTGTTTCAGCCCTTTTTTACCACCAAGGAGACCGGCACCGGATTGGGCCTGGCAATTTCCCGGCGTATTGTCCGCGAACACGGCGGTGAAATAGAAGTTAATAACTCTCCACTGGGAGGAGCCCAATTTCTGATTAAACTTCCCCTGCATACAAAGGAACAATCCCTTCAGGATTAATAATAATGTGGATGAAATACGCTACTTCCGAAATTTTGGAAACATAAACTTTTCGGACATCCGTAGAAATAAATCCCACTTTTTCCCCTTTGTCATTTATTGAATAAATTGAAAGACCTACTCCATTAAATATATTTATTATGTGAAGAGCCCCACAATCCGGCACGGAAAACTGCCCGTTGTGTTCATGGCTTATTTCATCATGTGTTTTTATTACTATATATGTAGGCTTCTTAAACTCCATTTTGTATGTGGGGTAAATCCCGTCATTATATTCCAACCGGTGATGATTACGCTGTTCCCAAACAACTTCGGTGGGAAGAATATCCCCCAAATACTTCACGTATTTAATCAACCAGTAATCCCGGTATTTTTCCAGCACTATAGATGTACCCCGGTTGGGGGGAACATAGCTAAAGTAACCTTCGGGGAGATTGGCATAACATGTGTACATAATTGCCCTATTGGCATCTTGACTCTTATTTTGAATTCTTAAATTGCCACCTTTACCGGCATCACCTTTGTGAGCCTCAATAAGTTGAACAATACTATCCCTCTTGAAATTCGGCAAGCAAAACTTAAGGGCCGTTTCAATTTTTTCCTGTTCTAAAGCATCAAAAAACATTTTCACCACATCTCCGGGTTCTTTGGGGGTTATTGTAACAGCTGAGACTTTTATCAATCGTTTTTCCTTTACGAAGCTAAAACGGAAATCATGTCTTTGGCCCTCGAATGAGGTATTATAAAAGGAAGGATAGGGACCTATTTCCAGTAACCCAAGTTCCAAATTCTCCATTAACACCGGTTTGATGTTCTGATCAACAAAGGCACGGAAGGCCTCACCGGTATTTTGACTTAAGTATTCCACTCCTAAAAATGCCGGTAAATATGCCAGGTTATATGCAGTTTCATAGTCCCCTTTCCATATACTGAGAAAAAATTTTGCAGCAGTATTATATGCCGCTGAATTTTTTTCCTCCACCGGATATGAACTGCGGGAATAAGTTTTTCCATTCCATTTAAAAATATGGCTTTCACATACATGAGGTAGATAACCGCCTGAAGATATAATTTGCTGTTCCTCCCCCACCGTTTCCTCTTGCAGAATAATTTCACAGGCACCGTCCCTGTCTTCATCAATTACTTCAACCAGCCCGTGATAAAATTCATCCGAGACAAAAGTTAATTTTGGTGCACCTTGAATCCAATGATAAATATTAAGGTAAGTAGTAGTTGCCTTCACAAAGACTAGAACAAGCTCCGTTCTTCCATCCCCGGTTAAATCCACTGCATAAGCATCACTGATGGAATGGTTGCCATAATTTTCGGTGGTTTCGCCGGGGACTAGCCACCGGTGTTTATAGCTATCTTTTATCCATTCTGCATAAAACACACAGGTATTTATGCCGCTCTCGGCATAAGTGGAATAAACAACTACCGCCTCATTCTCTCCGTCTCCATTAAAATCTTCGTAAAAAACGTATTGAATTAAAGCAGTCTCCGGGACAATATTCCTTACATATTCCAAAATGCTGCCATCCCCCACTGGCATTTTATCATTACCCCTTTTTTAGCGAATTTAACCATATTATTCTAACAAACAGCGGGATGTGCCAATTTACTTTTCATACTTCTGCTGGTGCCGCCTTCGGCGGCATGGGGTCTTGTCCCTTCCTTTTCAAGGTGAAATAATTAGTTTATACTGGTAATTATATAAGGGGGTAAGTTTATGGGTATTAAGATATACCAGGTGGATGCTTTCACAGATACACCCTTTTGTGGAAACCCGGCTGCGGTTTGTATATTACCGGAACCCCGGGAAGACAATTGGATGCAAAATGTTGCCCGGGAAATGAATTTATCGGAAACAGCATTCGTGGTTGAAGCAAAAGACGGTTATGACTTGCGTTGGTTTACTCCAAGTGTGGAGGTTGATCTCTGTGGTCACGCAACTTTAGCCAGTGCTCATATTCTCTGGGAGCAGGGATTTTTAGAAGCTGATGAAGAGATAAACTTTCATACCAAAAGCGGCCTATTGAAGGCCACCAAGAACGCACCGTGGATTGAATTGGATTTTCCGGCTAAACCCCCCGAGGGAACAACTGTCCCCCGTGAATTAATAAAAGCCATAGGGGTTACGCCAAAATATACGGGTAGAAATCTTTTTGACTATATAATTGAGGTGGAAAGTGAAAAAGTTCTAAGGGAATTACAACCTGATTTTCAGGCAATAAGGCAACTTAATGTGAGGGGTGTGATTGTGACCTGCCGGGCGGAGCAAGGCAATTATGATTTTGTATCACGTTTTTTTGCTCCGGGAGTGGGGGTTAATGAAGACCCTGTGACCGGTTCCGCTCACTGCTGCTTGGGACCTTACTGGAAGGAAAGGCTTAATAAAGAAGAATTTCTGGCCTACCAGGCATCCGCACGGGGCGGATACCTGAGAGTAAGGGTAAATGGGGACCGGGTTACCCTTGGAGGGAAAGCTATAACCGTTCTTAGTGGAGAATTAATCGTATAAAGGGCATGGGGGTCTTCCAAAGGGACAAGCAGCAATGCACTTGCCGCAGGACCGGACTCCTGTTATTTTTTTTAGATTATTGCGGTACAATTCGCACTTTTCAACATCAATTCTTTCCCCCCTTGATTGGGAGGGATCAAAATGCCGGCCCTTTAAGGCGCCCGCCGGGCACGCTTGAATACACTCCTTGCATTTGCCGCAGTGCCTTGTCAAAGGTTTTCCGGCTGTTAGGGGGGCATTGGTTAATACGGTACCCCAGCGAACGCTGGGACCGTCCTTTGGCGTTATTAAAAGGCAACTCTTACCAATCCAACCCATCCCGGCCAAATTGGCAGCCAGTTTATGGGAAAAAACACCTGCGAAATATTTACCGGGCACCCGGAGGGAGGCCGCCACCGGCATGGCCCGGTATCCTTTTTTCTCTATTTCCCTGCTTAAATTGAATGTGATTGTATCCAATGAAAGGTTACAAACCTGGTATACATAACGATCATAGGTGACCATTAAGCCATGATCTTCCCCATTATTTAGTAACGGCTCCGTTAAACCGGCAGGCAGGGTTATCCCCACGGATACGGCCATGGGAAATGACGCCGGTATATCTCCCCCTTGATTCCTAATAAAATCCAGCGCGGGATTAAGGTCGGCAACACCGAAATATTCAGCGCCCTGACTATAAGCCATTCTTTCCAGCTCTCTGTTTAGCTCCATATTACTTGCCTATCTTCTTTTCAGCTTTAATTAGCTGTCTTCCGCCTATTTCTTCCCACGGGAACACTGAAAATCCCGCGTCCTCAAGCCAGGTTTTATACTGTTCAAAGGTGTAAGTTCCTCCATTGGCAGTATTTATCAGCATATTTACACCAAAAACTGCCGGTCTGGTTCCGGTACCCCGAATCATATCGTTGATAACCAATCTTCCACCCTTTTTTAGGCTGCTGGCAGCATCTGCAAAGAGTTTCCTGTTTTCTTTTTCACCGTATATATGGCAAACATTGCCGAGGTAAACCAAGTCAAAGGGGCCGGGGGGCAACCCTTCGGTAAAATCGCCCTTTACCATTTTTATTGGTAGGCCGGGTTCCATTTCCGGGCTCATCATATCAATTACTTGAGGCAAATCCAGGACTGTTACCGCAGCCCCATTTTTTGCAAAGGCATAGGCGTAAGTTAGGGGGCCTCCACCCACATCCAGCACCTCCGAATTTGCCGGCAAGCCCCTTAGACAATATTCGCTTATAGCCGGCGCACTCTGGGCGGCTATATGGCTCATGGCGCGAATAAAATCCTTTGGCGGACCTTCTTGCTTTTTGGGGACCGGTTTACCGCTTTTTAAAACTTCGGGCAGCCTGATCCACGCTGATATCAGATTATAAGCATGCATAAAGGAAAATCCCGTGTAAACTTCAGATTCAGGTTTATAAAATAACTCTTCCGCCTCCGGGGTTAGCTTAATTTTACCTTTGTCATACTGCAAGTAGCCCAGGGCCACCAGCGCTTCAACCACTGTCCATAACGCCCTGTGGTCGGTTTTGGTTTTTGCCGCTAATTCTTCGGTGGTACAGGGATCTTCTTTTAACGTATCGAACAGGCCGGTCTGTACAGCCGCACCCACAATCAAAAACTCCTGCGGCAGTTCAAAAGAACGGGGATTTGGCACGTGTTTCCCTCCCGGTAAAAAAGTTTTACACACTATGGTGGAATATTTGTACAAATTATACCTGTTAATGATCTTACTGTCCACAGGAGGACGACCATGCCGCCGGATGGCGGCACCAGCAGGGGAATGAAATAAGTTAATAAGTTAAGGGTCTGACCCCACTCACTGCACTGAGTAGCGGCGCTCAGCCCGTCGAAGCCCAAAAGTCAAGACCCCAAGACGGGCGTAAAGAAGCAGGCCTGCAGTCTGGGGAAAGCGGACGAAACAAGTAAACTTTACACTCAACAAGAACAATTGCGAAGCGAACGGAGGAAACCACCGGGGCGCCCGTGCACTAAGAGTAACTTTTAGCACAAAAGAACCGTCCCCGTGTGCACTACTTAGGCGTTAACGCTGGCGCCTTTCTCGGAAAGGTTCTCCATTTCTTTTTCCTTTTCTTCCTGCTGCTTAATTATATAATCAGCCCAAATGGGCGGGGAATCTACGTCACCCTTGAAGAAGTTCCTGCCGTAAATAAGCAGGCAGAGTAAAATACCCACAGCAAACCCGTATGCCGCACCTTTGGCCATTAAGACCGCACCCATTACACCTGCAATACCCAAATCTTTAAAGCCACGTGTTTCCATAGCACCTATCCTCACGCTGACAAAGCCTTGTACCAGCATGGTAAGTGCCAAAGCTACAGGCAATATTGGTTTGGTTAACGTAACCAGGGGCAGTATAAAATATCCGGTAAATGTTCCGAACCGGAAACAACCGGCCCCCCCGAACAGTGAATCCATGGCCTTGCGACCCTTCTTATATCTTTCGCATACCACCACCTGCATTGCCGCCCAGAGGGGTCCGCACATGGAAATGTCGGGACCGAATATTCCCATGATTGAGTTCCTGGCACCAAATATGAGGTGGGCCCTGTTGGGGTTATAATCAATTTTTTCGTCTTCCCTTGCTATATCTGTATCCTTAACAAGGGCCTGGCTTTGAACAACATCCCCGAATAAGACAATGTAAGTGGCAAAAACTGTTGGAATGGCGGTTAAAAACATGGTAAGGCTTGGCCATCCTATGGCTCCGAAGGGAGTCCATTCCTTCCAAAGAGTAACAAAGTCGGGTTTTGAAATACCCCATTCCACGGTTGGCCACGCACATTCACCCACCAGCGGCGCAATAACGATGGCCAACAATATTGCCGGTAAAATTCCCAGGTTACCCAGCATATTAAAAAATTTGCTCTTTTGTCCCAGGGCTTTATATGTCTGGGAAAAGATTAAATAAAAGGCCAAACCGATACAAATGGATATAGTCCAGGGGAAACTCTCAAACCGTCCCCCTTCTTGGAAGATCATATATACCGCGGCAAAACCGGCACCCATCACAACACCGGACTTAATAGCCTGGGGCACCAATTTGATCAGCTTTTTGGCCAGTCCGGTGGCCCCCAGGAAGATTGCAAAGAGACCCAGTGTAACCTCGAAAGCTATAAGGGCTTGAACCCTTTCCGGCCCTTCAGGGAACGTTGATACATAAGCTATCAAGAGGGGAATGGCCGGTGTTATCCATCCCGGAATTACGGGATCTCCCATCAAAACGTGAAGACAGTAAAGGGCACCATTGAGTACCACGATGGCCAGGGCAACTTCAAAGGGCATGCCAAGGGTTTCCTGGAGTACAGGAATAATGGAAAGGCATACCGCGCACATTACCAATCCCTGTATGTAGTCGGCCCATTCCCACTTGTAGTGAACTACAGGCAGCCTTACTTTAAACGGCCCAAGTCCCATATAAGGCTGTTCCGCACCGTGAGGTCTTAACTCCCGCAAGAGATTTCACAACCTTTCATGAATTTATTAGTTGTTTATAAACGGATGTTTCTAAAAAAATTAACCCTCGTAAGCCATCTTGTAGATTTCAAGAATCTTATCTTCACTTAATCTCCGCGGGTTATTTGCCAGCAGACGGGTTACTTTTGTGGCCGCCGCAGCAAGCTTTTCAAGGGCATCGGCAGGGATGTCCACTTCCTTTAGACTCCTTGGAATCTCAACGTCGGAGGACAGATCATCCACGGCAGCTACAGCCTGCATCGCCTTTTCCTTGAGAGACGCCCCGCTGGGAACAACCCCCATTGTCTCCCCTATTAAAGCCAATCTCTCCAAACATGCAATCATATTAGAATCCAGAACATAAGGTAACAGTAATGCATTAGCTACCCCGTGCGGAATATTGTATTCCCCGCCCAGGGGGTAAGCAAGGGCGTGCACCGCACCCACACCTGCATTTGCAAAGGCCATTCCGGCTAATAAACTGCCGTAGTGCATATCTTCCCTGGCTTCAATGTCCTCTCCGTTAGCAAATGCCTTTCTCAGAGAACGGCTGATCACCTTAACCGCTTCCAGGGCCAGAACATCACTCATGGGAGTGGCGTTAACTGAAATAAAAGCCTCTATAGCATGCGTTAATGCATCCATACCGGTTGCAGCTGTAACACGCGGCGGCATGGGTACAGTCAATTGGGGATCCAAAAGGGCCGTTTTTGCAAACAGGTGGCTGCTGACGATCCCAACCTTAAGGTGCTCCTTCTCATTAGTAACAATTGCTATGGGCGTCACCTCTGACCCTGTTCCCGCTGTAGTGGGTATCATAATTGTGGGCAAACCCGGTTTTTCCACATTATCTACTCCACATAATTCCGGCAGCGACTTCTCGTTGGTGGCCATTACCGCCACCACCTTTGTCACGTCAATGGAGCTGCCACCGCCAAGGCCTATCAATAGTTCGAAGCCGCCCTCTTTAACTCTACCGGCGCACTGCGCAATGCTTTCCATTGGAGGTTCCGGAATAACATCGGTATAAGTCTCACATTTTATATCCGCCGGGATATGTTCAAGTATATTCTCCACTACGCCGGCTTTCTTCAGGCCTGCATCCGTTATAAGGAGTACTTTACTGGCTCCGTATTTTTTTATCTCTTCCCCCAGCAACTTTATTTTCCCGCTGCCGAAAATCACATTAACGGGATTGTTCCAGTTAAAACTCAAGCTCAATTAAACTCTCTCCTTTCCAATTAATTAATAAGGATTACCGTCACTTCCCCAGCCGCGAAGTTGGTAATAATCCTTAAGCATATAACTAAGCTCTTGCTCAGTTAGCACGTAACCCTCATCCCCCAGGGGTTCTTTAAAGAACCTTTTAGGAAGCGTGTCATCAGCTGCACTTAACCCGCAATCATAGTTGAAACGACGGGTTGCGGTGATAATATTCCCTGCCACCCGGCGCAGCTCATCAACATCGCAAGTATAACCGGCGATAATTTGCAACAAGTCTTTTATTTCCTGCCAGCCCACCAGGTCACGATAAAACCTGCAAAGAATAAGGGTATCAAAAAGTGTTAATCTATCTTCAAAATCAACAAATAATTCTGCTTTTCCTTCTATCCCTTGGGGATCTATCATCCCGGAAAGTTCCGGCTTATAAAAAGTAGCCCTGAGATGACAGGCACCCCTGGTCGAGGTGGCATACGCCAATCCCATTCCTTTAAGGCGCCGAGGATCGTAACCGGCCGGCTCCAGACCCTTTACATGAACAGCCTCTTCTTCCAACCCAAGGTATTTACTGAAGGTCTTAATACCCTCGGCCATTTGTTCGCCCAAACCCTGGCGTTGAACTATTGATTCCAAAAGTTGAACCACTTGTTCAAACCTGCTTCCACCGGGTAACTTAATATAATTCTTTTCCCCCGCATACAGAGCAAAGGCTATTATGTTTCCGGTGGAAATTGTATCGATACCGTACCGGTCACAAAGGTCGTTCAAATAAATGATTTCATCCAAATTATTTACTCCACATAAGCCGCCAAAGGCGTATATGGTCTCGTATTCCGGGCCCTCTACCTTCAGGCCCTCGAACTTACCGGACCTCACCGTGGCCAGTTTCCCGCAGGACATAAGACAGGGCGGGCACGAGCGGGGTTCAATATCGAAATTTTCCAGAAAGTACTCTCCGCTAAGCTGCTTCCAGTAATCCGCCTCTCCCTTCCTCCAGTAATCAGTGGGAAAGGCCCCGGCGGTATTTAATAGGGAAACTAAAGCTGTGGTACCGTAAGTTTTGTAATTATAAACCCCTTTGTCATCTTTACTTTTTACCGCAAATTCCTTGATAAATTCCTTAAGCTTTTGGGGTGAACAGAATTCCGGTTTTTTATTACCGGAAAAAACTATTCCCTTTAGCTTTTTCGAGCCCATTACTGCTCCCATGCCTGTACGCCCGGCAGAACGCCAGTAATCGTTTTCCACACAGGAAAAACGCACAAGATTTTCCCCCGCCGGGCCGATTACCACTGCCCGGGCTCCATCTTTACCAACTTTCTTGAGCAGGTAGTCTTCAGTTTTGTAAGAATCCTGTCCCCAAATCTCCTTAGCACTATGGAAGGAGACTCCGGAATCACTCACTGTAATATAGACCGGCTGCTGTGACTTTCCTTTAATGACCACGGCGTCATACCCGGTCTTTTTTAAAGCCGCCCCTGCCCTACCGCCGGAGTATGATTCCGCATAACATCCCGTGAGGGGAGATTTAGAAAATATCCCATACCGGTTTGTTCCAAACATTCCACTTCCAGTAAGGGGCCCAACGGCAAAAACAAGACAGTTCTCGTCGGAAAAGGGCTCTGCATTTCCCCTCACATTTTTTCTTAAAAGATATGTTCCCAGTCCTTTACCTCCCAGCAACCCGCGGTAGGTTTGCTCGGACAGGTATTCAACGTTAGTGTCCCGGGTGCTCAGATCAACAGTCAAAATTTTTCCATGGTTGCCGTACATGCTTTCCCCCCTTTATAATCTTTAAAGAGCAATACATATGCCACCACAAAACCCATTTAGTGAAAATGTCAATTTATATTCAATTTTTTGAAAATATTTAAAAAGAACACTCATTTTTTCCCTTTTATTTAATTTTTCTAAACAAGCCGGTTTAGAATAAGAAAACAAGTTGAAATAAAAATTGGTGCATTACTGCACCAATTTTTATTATCGCGCGGTCCATCCCTGCACCACCGGTTCAATCATGAACCAATTCATTTAATGAATATTTATTTATTTTACGGGAGAGTGTGGAATGACTTATTTTTAACAGCCTGGCCGCCTTTCTCAACGATTTCGTCTCAGCGAGAGCCTTTTTTATCAATTCTATTTCGGCCTTTGATACGGCTTCCCGGAGAGGAACTATCCCTTCTGTTTCTCCACAGGGCGGCGGGGCTTGAATATTAACCATTCTTTTGGGAAGATCGGCGCTGGTTATGGTATCGGCCGGAATAGAAACCACTAAATTTTCAATGAGGTTTTTTAGCTGCCTTATATTTCCCGGCCAGCTGTAATTCTCAAAATAATGTTGAATTTCTGAACTAAAAGTTTTGTTCAGCCCGTAATTTTTGTTAAATGTTTCTAAAAAATAATTTGCCAGGGCCATTATATCCCTCTTCCGATTCCTCAAGGGAGGAACCTTTAAGCTTACAACATTAAGGCGGTAAAATAAGTCTTCTCTAAACAACCCCTTTTGAACAAGGGATTCCAGATCTTTATTTGAAGAAGAAATAAGCCTTACGTCTATTTTCTTGGACTTTATTCCCCCAAGCCGTGTAACCTCACCCTCCTGTATAACTCTTAATAACTTTACCTGCAGGTTCAGCGGCAATTCGGCAATTTCATCCAACAGAATCATCCCCCGGTGAGCCAGTTCAAACATTCCCGGCTTGCCCTTTTTTTGCGCTCCGGTAAAGGCACCCTCTTCATAACCGAACAACTCCGATTCCAGCAGGTTTTCCGGTATGGCTCCGCAGTTGACCTTTATAAAATTTTTGTCCGCCCTATTGCTATTCCGGTGAATAAATTCCGCAACTAATTCCTTCCCCACTCCCGATTCCCCCTGGATAAGAACTGTGGTGGGATAGGGAGATATTTGCCTGGCAAGGGTGAGAAGCTGCATCATTTCAGGGCTTTCAATAATCATGTTAGAAGGGTTCATCTTTTTAAGATCATCATGATATTTATCACTCAGCGCCTTTGTCCGCTGAAACTCCCTTTGTAATCTTGTAAGGCTCGTAACATCCCTGACACTGGTTACCACAAATTTAATTTCACCGGAATTCCCCATTACGGGATTACCGGTGACCATAACATCTTTACTGTCTTTAATTCGCTGCATTATAGTAACGGGTTTCTTTTGGTTTAATACCAGCAGGGTTGCGGACTGGGAGTAATACCCCTGTTCCACCAATTGTTTCATATGCTTTCCTATAACCTCTTCTTTTTTTATACCGGTGATTTCCTCATACGCTTTGTTAACCCTGATTGTATAACCATCACCATCCGTGACATAAATCCCGTCACTTGAAGACTGTATTATTGCATCCAATTCTTCCACCAAACTGGTGTAGGCGTTGAGCTCCTTTGTTATCTGTTCCAGGTCGGAAATATCCTGAAAAACAACAATAGCTCCCCAAATTTCTGCATTAATAATTATAGGAGTCCGGTGACTGACGCATATTCTTCCATTAATTATAATTTTTTGACTGACTTCCGGCCTTCCCGTTATAAGAACATTCACAAGACCGCTATCAGGTATCACTTCCTTTATGTGACGGTTCAACGCATCTTTTTCACGAATTCCCACTATATTTTCAGCTGACTGGTTGAAAACTAATATTTTTCCCCTTTTATCGACAATAATTAGGGCATTATAGGTTGAATCTATTATGGCCTTAAAAATACTGTATTGAATACACTCACCGATCATAATATCACTACTTTAGTGTTGGTTTTAATTTATTTTATAGCATAAATCCCCTTAACTCAAGGACTCACCCCGTTTTAGCGGAGATGGCTTCGTGATTTGGGTCAAACATCAACCGGCACCGAAAAAGGATCCCCGCGAAGACCGGCTGGCCCATTTGAATGAACCAAAAGGCTATAAATCGAAAATATTGCAATGCTAGCGCAAAAAAAATAAACCCCTGGCATTTGAAAAATGTCAAGGGTTATTTTAATCTTTACATTTCGAAAAAACTTATATATAATGAAAGTTATGATTGGAAGTTACAAATACGCACACTGCATAATTATTGTATCATAAAATTAATGCAAATGTCAAGATACTGGCAATAAATATTCGATTGCAATAGCTATCTTCTGATGGAAAGCGGGGAATCAACCATGCAACCCCTTGGGTCCCAAGTACCCTTTGCCTACGGTAACAGGCACGATTTTTCGGCAAAACTTACCGAATGGATCGCAAAGGTTTTTTATGATATTTTACCTGAGCACGGTTATGAAACTCGTGAAGAACAGATTTTTACGGCTTTTCAAATTGCAGAAGCTGTATGTAAGGGAAAAGTTCATTTCGCCGAAGCAGGACTGGGCACCGGTAAAACCTTTGCTTATTTACTTACAGCCATTTCATATGCCCGTTTCAAAAGAAAGCCTGTTCTAATCGCTTGCGCCTCTACGGCATTACAGGAACAGCTGGCCGGTCCCCGGGGAGATATTGAAAAACTGTCGCGCCTGTTGGGATTAAACATTGACGCTCGCATGGCCAAGGACCTTCGGCAGTATATTTGCGATGTAAAGGTCAACCGGTTTTATGATTCGCTTCACGAAAATCCGGATCCGGCCCTGGGCAACCTGCTGGACTGGGCACAGGAGACTGACCGGGGCGAACGTTCCGAGATGCCTGATGTTCCGGACCGTGCTTGGTTTCAATTAGCCTGGGATGAGACAATGCCCTGTGAAACATGCCCATCCCGGGGATATTGCACTCCGGTCAAAGCAAGAAAATATTACAGGTCGGCCCTGGACTTAATTGTATGCGACCACGGTATCTTTTTTGATGATCTGTGGACCCGTGATGAACGCATTGCAGACGGTAAATTACCCCTACTACCCGAATACTCCGCGGTAATATTTGATGAAGGACACAAAGTATTGCTCCCGGCGGCGTTAAGGGCGGGGCGGCAAGTGATTAAAGAAGACATCGATAATATGCTTTCCTCCATCGAACAAATCCAGGGGGCCAGAACCTCCTTGATCTCCGCCAGTTTTGCGCTGGACAAGGCTACCGAGCACTTTTTCAAAATCCTTTACAGTACCGCCACCGGAGATGAGGGTTCAGACCGGCTTACCGTCCCCGTAACTGGTGAATTACTCAATTCTGCCGGTTTATTACGGCGCGCCCTTGATAATTTACAAATGGAGTTACAAAACGAGCAGGAACTTCACCTGGGATCCCTTCCCCAGGCAAGTATTCAAGTCTATGAGGCAATGGTGGAAAGGGCAACCATGGCCCTAAATCGTTTTTGCCGGAATAAGGGCAAGGGAGTCATCGTATGGGCCAAACGGGGGGAGCAAACCTTTTGGGTGGTTCCCAGAGATCTTAGCAAAATACTGCACAAACACCTATTTGACAAAGGTCTCCCAATAGTGTTTTCCTCCGCTACTTTAAGCACAGGGGGAGACTTTAGTTACTTTGCCCGTAACCTTGGCTTAAAGGAGCCGTCAAGCTCAACGGTGGACAGTTCCTTTGATTTTGATAACCAGATTATGATTTATCTCCCCCAAGAGCTCCCCACCGCCCACTCCGAAACATGGTTTCAAGCGGCTCTGACAAAATTGGTCTCTTTATTAAGACTTTTTAAGGGACGGGCATTGGTGCTAACACCTACTCCTTCCGACATAGAAAGAATTCGAGCAGCGCTCAAAGATTACCAACTTCCATACCAATTTCTCTGGGAAGATAGTGCGGAACGGGGATACCTGGTCCGTAAATTTCGGGAAGATATCTCATCGGTATTGGTTGGTTCCGGGTTTTGGGAAGGAATTGACGTTCCCGGTGAGGCACTATCACTGCTGGTAATTTGGCGGTTACCCTTTCCACCCCGGGACCCACTGATGGAAGCACGAAGGCGGGAGGCGCAGGAACAGGGGCTGGATCCGATAACTGCGGTGGATTATCCTGAAATGGGCTTACAACTAAAGCAGGGCTGCGGCAGGCTTATTCGGACAAGGGAAGACCGGGGGGCCATAACTATTCTGGAACCGGTAGAGAGCATGCCGTGGGAGCAGTTTGCAATGGGAGCTTTGCCGGCCGGGGCACGGATTGTCCATAGTATGGAGGCCCTTTCTGATTTTTCGCCCTCTTCTAATAGGTGAAGAAAAAGAAAACGGTGCCTGGCACCGTTTTCTTTACTTATTGAGCTGTATTTTTCCGTAGGTCAAAGTGCGCCACAGCCACTCCAGAGGACCGAAGCGAAAATGATTAAACCACAGGTAACTGAAGACAATCTGCCCGGCAAATATTGCAAGAGTCAGTACAATTCCCGAGGCCTGGCCCACCCGGCCGTATAACCCCAAACCATAACCGTAAAATATAGTGGTACAGATAATAGACTGCAAAATATAATTGGTTAAAGCCATGCGACCCACCGGCGCCAGTAGGTTGAACCTATGACGCCACTTCTCCCTCTGCAGCAAAATAAGCACGCTGGTGATATAGAAAAGGCCAATGGCGGTACCGCCGGCAATGGTACCCACAAAGTAATATAACTCTGCGAGACTGGATGACCCGGTCAATAAACGATATTTTCCAGCTACCTGCAGTGCAACCAAAAACACTCCCGGAACAAAGCAACCCATCCATACTTTTTTCAATAATTGCCGGTGTTCCGCAGCCTTTTGAACCAGGCGCCGCCGTGAGGCGTACATTCCTAATAAAAACATTGCCAGCACCTGAGGGACTACAAGATATATGTTCTGAATTGAAAAGCTAAAATCGGCCATTCTTTGCCGGTATATTTCCCCGAAATCACCATTGGAATAAACTGCCAGAGAGGATTCCAGCATCTTCTCTGCATAACGGGTAACCCCTTTCCAGTATTCCGGTTCCATCCCGTCGCCCACCGCTGCCGGATAGGTGATGAAGACAATTAGGAGAACCGGCAGCACCAGCAGCACAATTGCCCATACCAGCAACACCTTGGGACTTTTCCGGCGAAAGAACAATAAAAATACTCCAATAACAGCGTAAAAATGGAGTATATCCCCCCACCATAGAAAGATTATATGCAACATACCAAAGGCCAATAGGAGAAGCATTCTTCGCAAATAAAGCCTACCCACAGCCCCTTGCTTTTGTTCGGCCCGTTCCATGAAAATGTAAAACCCGCAGCCAAATAAAAAAGAAAATACCGGGTAGAACTTCCCTTCGGCAAAGATTGTAATGAAATAATCAGCCGCTATGTCCCACGGGTTTGTCCACCACTGCATCTCCAGCAGCGTACTATACAATACGGGATAATTGAAAAGCTGCATATTTACCAGCAAAATTCCCAAAAGGGCCAAGCCCCTCACCACGTCCAGGGCTATTACCCTCTCCCGGCCGGGCACCGGTAATAAACCTTCCGTCCTTTCCATACCCCCACCACCATTTAAACAATATAAACAAATTTGATACCTTAATCTAACCCCCAATTTTACATTATAATGACAACCGGTTCCAGGGAAAAAAGGGGCTTTGCGCCTTAATCTTGTACTTGTGTTTTAAGGTCAGCTATAATATACTTAATTCAAATTTAAAAGGACAATATCTTTTATGGACTTATCCTATGCAGAATATTTCCAAGGGCCAATTAGAGGATAAAATATCAAAAAAGTTTATACAGTTTGAGCGGGACTTTCTAGGTCGCGGGCCGGTCAATGTCAAAACCGATATTATCAGGGATATGATCTTGATTACGCTCCAGGGTGTGTTGACCAGGGCGGAAATAGAGCTTGCCAAAGACCTGGACGGGATTTTAATGGTAAAATCCATGCGCTCAAAATTGCTGGAAAACGGTAAACATCACGTATCACAGATTATATCCGAAGTTACCGGCAGTAACATTATAAGTATGCACACGGACATTAGCACAAAAAGCGGTGAAAGGGTCATATTACTTAAAGTGGATAAGGTTTTATTTGGTTGATTCTTAAAGGGACATATATATGTCAGTTTGGAATAGACCAACTCTTCGTTTCAAATGAAGGGTTGGTTTTTTTATTTTTAAACAAAGATGGGAGTGAAGGAAATGAAAGGGTGCAAAAACCTTGTTATTATGTGCATGGACTACCGGTTTCAGATTCCAATATATTCATGGCTGAAAAACCGGGGGATCCTTGGAGACTGTGATGTAATATCTGTGGCTGGGTCTTCATTAAATTTACTAAGTAATGCCGATCACTTAACCTTTATTCTAAATCAAATCGAGCTGGCACACAAAAGGCACGGGATAGAAAAAATATTTATATTCCATCACGAGGACTGTGCAGCCTTAGGCGACACTTCCATGGATACTGAAGACCAAATTAAGTTTCACCATGAAAAAATGGATCTGGCGGTGAAACTTCTTACCAGCCATTTTTCAGATATCACGATTAAGAAATATTTCATAAGTCATAAAGGAGAATTCCACCCCTCCACAGGCACTCAATAATTTTGGCTCTCCGTTTTGTACGGAGAGCCAAAAGCTAGAGTACAGCTGCAGAAACAAATACCAGGTAGAATAAACCCACAAAAACCAGTGTAGCCGGGGGAAGGGCCTTTTTCACTTTTAAAGTTACATAAACCACCCCGGCCCCGGCCAGGGCCAGAACAGCGCTGATAACGGCCAGCTGAGATAATACCCATGGTGTCAGTGCAATACCCAATGCCGGAATGAGTGAGCTTTGAAACACCATGGCCCCGGTGATATTTCCCAGCGCCAAGGTATCTTTGCCCTGGCGCACCCAGATAATACTGTTAAATTTCTCCGGCAATTCGGTGGCAATGGGTGCAATAAAGATAGATAAAATAAAGGGGGAAATATGTAATATTTCCGCCACATGTTTGATCCCATCAACAAACAAATGGGCACCGATAATTATACCACCCAGGGCGGCAAGTACCTGCAGGATTATTACGGGGGTACCGGGTTCCTTACGCTTTTTTGCAAAGTGCAGCGGCTTTAATTCAGCCTCTTCCAGGGTATTACCTGCCTTGAGGGTGCGAACCACGTAGAATAAGTATAAAAGCACCAGCAAAGCCGCCACTAATCCCTTATATTGCGAAGGCAAAAATGCTGCCAGTATGGCTATGGTATATACCACTAAGAAAAAGCTAAGATCCCGCTGCATAATGGCCGGGTCAATACGCATGCGTTCCCGCCGCTTGCCGTTAACGGTATAATAAAGGGCCGCTATACCGGTTAAAGACAGAGCCAGTGTAGCAAGCATAAAGGGTGCTCCCAATATAGCACCAATACCTATCTCGTGTGCTGCTTCCCCGGTGCCGAACAAAATTGCAATCACCGGTATCATCGACTCGGGCAGGGCAGTGCCCACAGCTGCCAGAATACTTCCCACAGCACCCTCCGATAATTTCATTCTTTTCCCCAGCCATTCAACACCGTTGGTAAACACTTCTGCACTTATGAGAATGAGCCCCAGTCCACCGATCAAATAAATAAGAGTAAGCATCAAAAATTATCCTTTCTATTTAGTGTGATTCGATCTTAATATTTACAAAAAAAGAGACCTCTACGCATTAATCCCACGTAAAGGTCTCGCTTAGCCTCACAATCATAATGCGACTAATGTCAAGCCGGGCCATTGGCCGTAGTGACGACTTAACAACCCGTTTAACCGGGCAGCTACTCCCCTTTAATATTACTCCTATGTCTCATTCGAACTAAATAGGCGATTATTCCAACAATACCCGCCCCCAGTGTTAACCAGGAAAAGGTAGGACTCTCCAGGAACTCCCTGGCAGACTGTCCATAGAGAGTAATTATACCGGCCACAACAAAAAACCGGGCACCCCTGCCAAGGGTTGACCAAAATATAAGTTTTTTCAGGGATAGACACAGGGCACCCGATGAAACGGTAATCAACTTAAAGGGCACAGGAGTAAAGGAGGCTACCAGCACTGCCATGACACCATGGGTCTGAATTATATTCTCAGCTGCCGCCACCTTTTTTTCGGAAAAAATCCTTTTTACCAGCGGCCTGCCCCCCTTTAGGCCCAGCCCATAACCCACAAAAGCCCCGACCACCGAAACCACGGTGGTAACGGCGGCAAGCCAAAGGGCATTAGAGGGGTCAACCAGACTTAAAGGGATGAATAATACCTCAGGGGGTATGGGGCTTATAAAGGAATCCAGAAATGTTAATAATATTAAACCCCATACCCCCAACTCTTCAGCAACAGACAAAATCCAATCCAATATGTCACCCATTTTATTGGCTTATACTCTTATGCTGCGCAGCTTCTCCACCCGGTCCTCAATGGGAGGATGAGTACTGAAAAGTTTTGCCATTGAAGCTCCCGAAAGCGGGTTAACGATAAACAAATGGGAAGCTGCAGGGTTGGCCTGCATTGGAATACGGCGGGCAGCTGACTCTAATTTTAACAGTGCATTGGCCAAGCCTTGCGGTGAACCGGCAATTTGAGCACCGGTGGCATCCGCCCCGTACTCTCTGGAACGGGATATGGCCATTTGTATTATCATAGCTGCAATGGGAGCCAGAAAAGCCATGATCAAACCGCCGATCATACCGCCTCCACCTTCCTCATCATCGCCGCCCATACCGAATATTGCCGCCCACTGAAACACATTGGCTATCATGGTTATGGCTCCTGCAAGGGCAGCCGCTATGGTCCCAACTAAAACATCCCTGTTCTTTATGTGCGCCAATTCGTGAGCCAGTACCCCCTCTATCTCGGAACGATTCAAAAGACGCATTATACCTTCGGTAACAGCCACCGCAGAATGCGAAGGGTTACGCCCGGTAGCAAATGCGTTGGGTTGATCCGACGGGGTAACATATAATTTTGGCATAGGTATCCCCGCCCGCTGGGACAGCCTTCTGACCATATCGTACAATTCCGGTGCCTCAGCTTCAGAAACCGGGTAGGAGCGGGTCATTTTAATGGCAATTTTATCACTGTTAAAGTACCCGAAAAGGTTCATCCCCATAGCGATGAGGAAGAACAATAAGGCGCCGGATTGGCCGCCCAGGGCACTTCCCATCAGGACCAGTAAAATAGATAGTACGCCCATTAAGAGCCAGGCCTTCATTGCATTCATCCTTCATTACCTCCCCACATAAACATGATTAAAGTATGATAATATTTATAGCATTACACACAGGAAGTTATTTCCGTAATATATAGCGTTAGGGTCTGCACCAGCGCCAAACTCTGCAACATAATATTATTTCTCAGTTGAACTAATTGGTCTTTGTTTCCGGCAGCAACCGGCTGCAGCTGGTTGAGCTGCTCCTCCAACTGTCTTAACTGCTTGCGTATGGCATTCATAGTTGCTATGTTACCACTATTTTTCTCCCCGTGGTAATTATTATTATCCAGAAGGCTTAATTCCTTTTTTATTTCCTCCAGGGTAAGCCTCTTTGTTTTCAGAGCTTCGATCATCTTCATTCGAACCAGGCACTCTGCCGTATAATATCTGTAGTTACTATTAGACCTTACGGGATTTAGTAAACCCAGGTTTGTATAATAATCTACAGTGCGCTTGCTTACCCCCGCCAGTTCAGCAATTTCCCCTATTCTATACATTACCCCTCCAAATAAATCACCTCACTTTTTTGCCAATATTATATATCAAAAAATATTCAGTGTACAGTTATACGTTATGCTTGGGGAATATTTTTACCCCCTGGGGATATGCCTACCTTCACTAGGCATGTACCAATTCCAATAGCGCGTCGGCCAGTTCGCACAATTGTTCTGCACCCTCCACACCATCACGCCAGACAGCCGGAATGGATTCTTCACCCAAGTGCGCACCGGCAAGGGCCCCCGTCATTGATGCAATGGTATCGGCATCGCCACCTAAACTAATGGCATATAAAACAGCATCAGGAAAAGAACCGGAATGCCTTAAATAAGCATAAACAGCCGTGGGAACTGACTTGAACGCCTCGATACCGTTACCGAGGTTGGTGATGACCTCTTCCCGGGCAGCTGCCGGTAACAATAACTCTACCTGTTCGAGCTTTTGAAGATAAACGGTCTCATTAAGATAGGATTTCAGCAAGGCCAGGAAAGAAGAAGGTTCCGGGTTGGATACGGGAGAATGCCGGATAAGTATCGCAATGGCACACGCTTGTAAAACCGCACCCTCCAGTCCCAGCTCATGACTATGTGTAATCAATCCCGTCTGCCGTGCCAACCGGGCAACCCGCTCAAGATCGCGGTATGCCATAAGTCCTGCGGGCGCTACCCGCATGGCCGCACCGTTACCGTATGACCCGGATCCGTTAAAAAGAATGCTGGACGCTTTGTACCACGGCACGCCCTGATCAATGAGACGGAATACCCGGGGTGGTCCAGCCCCGTATCCCCTCCATGGTTCAGCTGAATAATTACTTGAAAATAACGACGCCATATGATCTCCATCAAACCCCCTGCATGCTACCAGTGATTGAGCCAATCCCAGTGTCATGTGGGTATCATCGGTGTACTTCAGTTGCCCCGGTTCCTCTCGAAGGCGTGTTAATTCAGCGGGAGAAATTAAATGTGCCCCCTCAAAGGGCGCGCCCAGAGCGTCACCCACCGCCGCCCCCAAAAGAGCCCCCCGGAATTTATCTCTTAATTGTTTCATATAATATTTCCCCCTTAAACGAGGTTGTTATAAGCATTTGCGTAAAACGCATATACTCCGGTTATCAATAGCATCAATTACAAGGTTAAAGTTATTTTCTAACCACTTGAAGGTTTTCGGGCTATAAAAACAAATATGTGTTGGATCTCTACGGTACCACCATTTACAGAAATTATCACTGGTGGTATGAAACAAAGTCATAACAGCCAGTATTCCATTTTCCTTTAACAAGGACTCCAGCAGGGTTATAATCTCTAAAGGATTTTTTAAATGTTCAAAAACCTCTGTACAGGTTATAAGATCATATTGCTTCCCTTCAAATACTTTATCCGGGTAAAAATACGGGTCATAAATATCCACATCAATACCCAACCGGTTCAAAAGGACCTTTAATACCGGCCCCGGCCCACAGCCAAAGTCCAAAGCCTTTTCTACTCCCCTTGCCCTGTCTATTCCGGCATTTTTTATAAACTTATTGAGGAAATCAACATACCCTTTGTTCTCCAGCGAGTTATTGTGCTGTTTATACCGGTAATTTTCCTCTCGTTCATCGATAAGGAAATCATCGTCTAAAAATATTAAGTCACAATAGGGACAGTGGTAATAAACTGCAGATGTAACACTCTCAATTTTACCGGATACTTCACCACATAACTTGCAAGGTATCCCGCAAATATCTATCCCTCCTACAGTGAGTCATTCTCATCATCAACAAAGAGGAAAAGCTCTTCAATGGAAGTACTTAAAGCCTTTGCAATATCATAGGCAAGTTTCAGTGACGGATTATATTTCCCCTTCTCAAGGTGAGTAATGGTTTCCCTTCTAACCCCCACCATATTTGCCAATTCGTCCTGGGTAATATTATGTCTCGCTCTATATTCCTTGATTTTAGTAACTAAAACCATATATTACACATCCCCATGTTTCTCATGCCCCAAAGCCTTTCCCCCTTGTTATATATTTATAACTTTATGCTATAAATATATAACATAAAAACCCACAAGTCAACCCTCAGGTTAAATAATTCAAGTAAACGGTGACAGTCACCAAAAACTTGAATTATTTATTTTGAACGCAAGGACCAATAATACCACGCAAACCCCAAACCGGCAAATAAAGCTATACCCAAAAGCAAATCTTCCAAGAACTCCACGTACAACTCCTCCTGTTCCACTATTTGGGACGCCGTGCGGGTACAGGGACAAGCTTGTAAGAAAATTTCTTACTGTAACTGCGAAAGTCCCGGTAAGGGTCGAACCGTTTCAATCTTAATGCATTGGTAACAACGGAAACCGAACTAAAAGCCATTGCCGCGCCGGCAAGCACGGGGGATAAAAAGCCCAGGGCAGCAACGGGAATCCCCAATGTGTTGTATATTAGCGCCCAAAATAAGTTTTGTTTTATATTGCGCATGGTTGCCCGGCTTAAACTTATACTGGCGGCAACTCCGCGCAAGTCGCCCCGCATCAGGGTAATATCGGCTGCCTCCATGGCCACATCCGTACCGGTTCCAATGGCGAAGCCTACATCGGCAGTTGCCAGCGCAGGCGCATCATTTATACCGTCACCCACCATACCCACCACAAAGCCTTTTTCCATCAATTTCTTTACTTCCCGGGCTTTATCCCGGGGCAGCACTTCCGCCAGCACGTTTTCTTGCGGTATCCCCACTTCTTCTGCAATAGCCATTGCTGTTCGCCGGTTATCACCGGTGATCATGATGGTCTGAATTCCAAGGGCCATTAACGCCTTAATTGCTTCCGCCGAGGTCTCTTTAACAGTATCCGCCACAGCTACAACCCCCGCCGGCTTATCATTAATCGCCACCAAAATAGCTGTTTTTCCTTGTGATTCCAGGTCAGCGGCGTGCTTTTCCAGTATGGATGTGTCTACCCCTTGCTTAGACATAAGGCGGCGGTTCCCAACCAATAACCTGAAACCATCAATGGAAACAGAGATACCATGACCGGGTATTGCTTCAAAATCATACGGTTGGGCCAGTTCTATTTGTTTATCTCTGGCCCCTTTAACTATGGCTTCCCCCAGCGGGTGCTCCGAGCCCCTTTCCGCCGAGGCAACTAAACGCAACAACTCCCCGGGGGAAAAGGTGCCAACCGGTATTACATCGGTTAGTGACGGTTCCCCCCTGGTGATGGTCCCGGTTTTGTCCAGAACCACGGCATTTAACGCGTGGGCTTTCTCCAGGTGTTCGCCTCCCTTGATTAATATGCCGTTTTCCGCCCCACGCCCGGTCCCTACCATAATTGAAGTTGGAGTAGCCAGTCCCAGGGCACAGGGGCAGGCAATTACCAGAACCGCGGTAAAGTTAATCAGGGCTCGCGAAAAATTACCGGTCTCGGCAACAAAATACCAAGAGAAAAATGTGATTACGGCTATTACTACCACCGCCGGAACAAAGTAACCGGAAATTACATCAGCCAAACGTTGAATGGGAGCCTTTGAGCCCTGTGCCTCTTCAACAATTTTTATTATCTGGGACAAGGCAGTATCAGACCCCACCCGGGTGGCAGCAAATTTAAAGTTACCATGCTTGTTAATGGTACCACCGACAACCTCGTCTCCCACCTGTTTATCCACGGGTATACTTTCTCCTGTAAGCATTGACTCGTCCACGCTGGAGAAACCTTCCTTAATAACTCCGTCCACCGGCACTTTTTCCCCCGGACGAACCAGCACCATATCCCCCACCTGTACATCCTCCACCGGGATGTCTATTTCTTTCCCGTCCCGTACTATTCGCGCAGTTTTGGCCTGCAGACCCATAAGCTTTTTTATGGCTTCGGAGGTCCGTCCCCTGGCAATGGATTCCAGTAACCGGCCCAATATAATAAGAGTGATGATTATAGCACCGGTCTCATAGTAAACATGTCCCGGTATAAAAAAAGTTGTGGCTACACTGTAAAAATAGGCGGCCGATGTACCCATGGCTATAAGGACATCCATATTGGCACCACCGTGCCTCAGTGCTTTAAATGATCCCCGGTAAAACTGGTACCCGGCGATGAACTGTACCGGGGTGGCCAGAGCAAACTGAAACACCTTGTTATGTACCAGTGCAGGTAGATGAATATTGAAAAGTTCTGCAAACATCACAGTAAGAAGAGGTATGGAAAGGGTTGCTGATAAAATCAAAAGCTTTAATTGGCGCCGGTTTACTTTTTCCCGTTCCAGTTTTTCCTTATCCCCGTCAAAACGGGTTTCACCGTCTTCCGCGCTATAGCCGGCTTCCCGTACAGCCCTTTTAAGATCTTTTATATTTACCCGGCTGGGGTCGTATTCAATTGAAGCCCTTTCCAGGGCAAAATTGACATTGGCCCTGAGCACACCATCCAAACGGCTGAGAGTATTTTCCACCCTGGTGGCACAAGCCGCACAGGTCATACCACTTATCTTCAAGTCAACCCTGTCTGTTGCAACCCGGTAACCCAGGCTGTTAATTTTAGCCAATAATTTATCCACACCCACAAGGATAGGGTTATACTTTACAGTAACTTTTTCTGCAGCGAAATTAACCGCAACTTCATTTACCCCGTTGATCTTATTAAGCTGCTTTTCTATTTTTGCCGCACAGGAAGCGCATTCCATGCCGTGGACCCTAATAGTGATTTTGCTGTCCTCCACGAATCTATAACCTCCATGGGGAAAAACTGAGTAGCAGTCTTATTATTTACGAGGTGTTTGTCATTATATCCAGGGTCATTAACTTTAACGGTAAAACAGGGCTCTGCCCCCAACTTATATGATGGGTATTAATTTCTTGCAGAAAGGTAAATTATATTAACAACTTTTGGCTTGGGAAGTCCCAACCTGAGGGATTTCGGTCAAGATTTTTAGCTAGCCGGGAGGGATGTATAGATGCCGGTTGCCGAAGATATATGCTGGATGAGTGGGCGAAAACTAGGTGAAAGAATTAAAAAAAAGGAAATTTCCCCTGTGGAAATCCTAAAATGCTATTTGGAGAAAATTAACAAAGTCAACCCTTTTATTAATGCCATAGTAACCGTTGCGGAAGAACCGGCACATGCCGGAGCAAAAAGTGCTGAAGAAGCTGTAATGCAAGGGGCACCCCTGGGCCCCCTGCACGGAGTACCTGTAATAATTAAAGACAATATATTTACAAAGGGAATAAAAACCACCTTTGGCTCAAAGCTGTACGAAAACTTTATTCCGGATACCGATGCCATTTTAATAAAACGCCTGAAGGATGCCGGTGCTATTATCTTAGGGAAAACAAATATGCCCGAGTTCGGCATTCTCCCCATTACTGACAACCTGGTTTTCGGATCCACTCAGAATCCCTGGGACAGCAAAAAGACAAGCGGCGGCTCAAGCGGTGGCTCCGCTGCAGCGGTTGCCGCGGGATGCTGCGCCCTTTCCGCCGCCAATGATTCGGGAGGATCTATTCGTATTCCCGCCAGTTTGTGTGGAGTATACGGTTTTAAGCCTTCCTTTGGACTCATTCCCAGCTACCCACGGCTTCCCGGCTGGGAAACATTATTTCATGAAGGCCCCATTACACGAACCGTGGAAGACGCGGCAATGATGCTGGAGGTACTGGCGGGACCCGATGAACACGATCGCTTTACCCTGCCGCCTACACCGAAAGATTATTTATCTTGCTTGAATAAGGAAATAAAGGGCTTAAAAATTGCCTACAGCCATGACCTGGGCTACGCTGCCGTGGACCCGGAAGTGAAAAAGTTAGCTTACAAAGCAGCACTGGTATTTGAAGAGCTTGGCTGCCAGGTGGAAGAGATTAAACCGGATTTGCCCGATATGCTAAATGCTCTGGAAGCAATAACAGTTACTAATATCCTAACTGCAAACGAAAAACGGCTGGATAAATGGAAAGAGGTGGCCTATCCGGCCTACCGGCCCATGTTTGATACTATATTTAAAATAACCAATAAAGACCTGGTAAGGGACCAGTTTGACCGGGAGCGTATTCTTTGGGAAAAGATGAGGAAAATATTTGATGAATATGACCTGCTATTAACTCCAACCAGCGCTGTGGCCGCTTTCGATTCAGGGGCGGGAGGACCCATTGGTCCTCAACAAATAGATAATAAACAGGTCTCAGAGCTCTCCTGGACTACCCTGACCGACCACGCAAATTTTACAGGTCAGCCCGCTGCATCCGTGCCCTGCGCCTTTACGGAAAAGGGGCTTCCGGTGGGACTGCAAATTATTGGCAGGCGGTACAGCGATCATACTGTACTTCAAGCTTCGGCCGCATTTGAGTCAGCCCGCCCGTGGAACAAATACCTGCCCCCAATCGATAATTCTAAGAGCGAACGGAGCGGGGGATCAACGGCGAATCTTTTCTGTTATCTTGATACGACGCAAATAAAAGCATGAACCAAATTGGTTCATGCTTTTACTTTTAACTCAAGTTAACCGGCTCTTTGGTATCTTCCGGTGCCTGCTTTGTTTTTTTGCCCCTGCGTTTTTCCTTAAACTCGCTAAGTACCATATATAGAGATGGCACGATAATCAATGTTAGCATGGTGGAAAAAATCAAACCGGATATAATTGTAATCCCAAGGGGCGCAAAAAGCGGGTTACCCGAAAGGGCCAACGGCGACAGGCCGGCCACCGCTGTCATCGACGTTAACAAAATCGGCCGCAGCCGGGCCTCACCACCGCGGAGTATTGCTTCCTTCAACTCCATACCGCTTGCCCTGGACTTTTCAATAAAGTCTATTAATACAATACCGTTACGCACCACAATACCCGCCAAAGATATAACCCCCATCATAGACATAAAACCCAATGGGGTACGGGTTACAAAAAGTCCTATTAGGCTACCCGCAGTGGCCAGGTATACCGTGCTCATCACCAGTAGGGGCAGGCTTAAAGAATAAAACTGGATTACAATTTGAATAAAGATCAGGAAAAACACAATCACCGAAAGTTTACCCATGCTTTTGAATATATCTGTCTGCTCCGTCATCTCCCCGCCAACTTCCCAGTGATAACCCTCGGGCAGCTTTGTTTCTTCTAAAATGCCGGTGACGTCTGCCATTACTTCAGTTGCCGTCCGCCCGCGCACATCACCGGTAATAGTTACAGAACGGGTTAGGTTTCGGTGCGGTATTTTCTGAATACCGAAAGAAGGCTTGACATTGACAATTTCGGTAAGGGGCACCTGGCTTCCCGCAGCATTGGGGACCGTAAGATGTCGAAACACGGTCATGGGATCGCTGCCGGGCTCTTGGGCGTATATATTGATATCGATCAGATCTGTGCCGCTATCGAACTGGCCGGCGGTAATCCCCTCTCCTGCCAGTCGCAGGGTTCGTGACAGGTCGGTATACGTTACCATTTTTTGTTCCATCATGGCCCTGTTAACCTGGAATTCCAGCGTATTATTATCCAAACCGAAGTTATCCTGCACATTATAAGCACCGGGTACTTTTGAAATCTTCTCCTTAAGTTGCTGTGTCAATGCCCTGAGTTGAGAAATATCTTCTCCGTATAAGTGCACTTCAATGGGCGAACCCACCGGTGGTCCGGTCTCAAGTTCCCAAGGGTGAATATCCACACCCGGATATTTACGTTCCAATTCCTCTTTCCATTTATTAACCACCGCCGGCATGTTTACTGTATCCAGATCCATCATGGCCACTACCTGTCCGTTTTCACGGGCCACATTGTCAATACTGGTGCCACCACCGAACCAAAGGTTCGCCTTGGCGCCGGCGCAGGCAGATACATCCTTAACCCCCGGCTGTTGCATTATCCAAGCCTGAATCTCCTCCACAACAACGCGGGTTTCCTCAATATCACTGCCCTTGGGCAATCTTATCTCCACCGGCAATTCCTTGCGGTCGGCAGTAGGGAAAAGTTCTACCGGGGTAAAGGGAATCAATCCGTAAGCCATTGTACCCAGTAAAACACCGGCGATACCCGTACGCAATGGGTGCTTTAATATTCGAGGCATCAAACGTCCTGCGTACCAGCGGGTAATGCGGTGGAACTGGTTGCCCAAAAAGCCCTCCGGCCTGTCGCCCTTGCCCCCATTGCTGCCGTGCCGGGTTTCATACCAGTGGCGAAATATGGGTATTATTGTCAAGGCCATAATCATGGAGGCCAGCATGGTCAGGCTGACAACCACCGGAATGGGTCTGATGAAATCGCCACTGATGCCTCCGAGGAACATAAGAGGTCCGAAAGAAAAAATTGTTGCCAGGGTAGCCGTTAAAATGGAGACGGAGACTTCCCGGGCCCCTTTTACAGATGCATCAAAGGGAGATTCTTTCAATACCTCCAGGCGTCGCTCAATGTTATCGTTAACCACCACAGCGTCATCCACCAAAACCCCCAGCACCACAATTAGGGCATAAATGGACATCATATTGATGGTTATACCCAAGAAGGGTAAAAAAATCATCCCCACCGCCATGGAAACCGGAATGGCTATAGCCACAAGCACTGCCGTGGCCAGGTTCAAACCCATTGTACATACCACTAAAACGGCGATTATTGCAATCAGCATTTCCCGGTATAATTCATGGGACATGTCGTCAACCTGATCTTTCTGAGAAAAAACCGGTACTATTTCCGAACCCGCAGGCAGGGACTGCTCAAAATCCCTCAAGTTTTCCTCCACTTTATTATGCAGTGAAGGAACATCCGTCCCTTCTTCCACGCTAATGCCCATTATCACGCAGGGCTTTCCGTTTTGATAGGCGTATACTTCGGTCTTTTGGGTGGTCAGGGTAACATTACCTACATCCTTCAGATAAACCGGGAAACCGTCCGGGGTTAGGGAGACGGTTACGTTATTCAAGTTTTCCCAACGATAGTCTTCGGGAAGTATCAATTGAAATGTACGACCCGCGACATCCAGGTTACCAATGGGTATCCTTTCGTTTTCCCCCTTCACCGCACCCATTACCTGGGGCCAAGTGACACCGTAATGCTGCATTTTCCAGGTGTCAAGTTCCACCCGTACCTCCCTTTCGGGCAGGCCCCAATATTCGGCGTCAGCCACGCCGGGAATCGTTCGCAATCGGTCCTTCCAATTATCCAGCGTTTCCCGCAGGCTCAAAAGCTGTTCCCTATTTTCAGCCGTAACATTAAATGATAAAAAGGAAACTGCAGCCAGATTATCATTTACTATTGGTTTCTGGACTCCCTCGGGTAGCTCAGCTTCAGCGTCAGTAACTTTCTTGCGCAGTTCGTCCCATTTTTCTTCGGGGTCCACATCGTCAGTCAACCAAACCGTTATCGATGAATAACCGTGACCGGAATCGGAGTTAATGGTTTTGATGCCTTGGATTTCCTTGATATGCTGCTCAATCTCCGTGGTAACGGTCTGTTCCACTTTCTCCGGCGACGCGCCGGGAAAAACCGTGGTTACGTTGGCTACGCTAATAACCACATCGGGCTGCTCCTGTTTTGGCAGCTGTAATGCGGTGATCACTCCCAGGATGGTAATCATGACAAAGAAGAGCAGAGTCACCTTGCGTTTGCGCAGAAAAAATTCAATCACCGGCCGTTACCCCCCGGGACTTCTATATCATCACCTTCAAATAACTTGTCCGTCCCTTTGACAACCAGTACCTCTCCCCCTTCAAGACCTGAGGTGATTTCCAGTTTGTCCCCGAAGAGTTCACCGGTGGTTACGGCCCTTTTGGATGCTTTGGAGTCAACTAATAGAAAAACGTAAGGCTTTTCTTCTCCCCGGTTAATCACCGCACCCGCAGGCACATAAATTCCATTCCTTGTTTCCGTGCGAAATGCCATCACAACCTGTCCGGGGAACCAGTTATGTTCGGGATTTGGTATACTCACTTCCACTCCCACGGTACCGGTGCCGCGATTAGTGGCGGGGAATATCCGCACCACTTTCCCCGACCGCTTTTGTCCGTATAACTCCAGGCTGATTTCCTGCCCTTCTTTCCATTTTTCTATCTCGAAATCAGGTACCGGTAAAATTGTTTTTAAATTGTCAATTTGACCGACTATATAGACGGGAGTTCCCGCTCCCGTTACCTCTCCCTTGTCAGCCATCTTGGCCAGCACTGTACCGTTGATGGGCGATCTCAGCACCGATTTGTCCTCTTCCAGCAGGTTTAGTGTCTCAGTAGCCTCAGCCAGGTCCTCTTCCGCCATTTTCAACCTATTTTGGGCATTCTCATAATCCACTCTTGATACCGCATCGCTCTCAAAGAGCCGGCTCATGCGGTCAAAATCATCCTTGGCCTGCCGGTACACCACCTGCGCCTTTTCCACCCCGGACCTGGCGCCGGTTAATTGAAGGCTGTATTCAGTGGCATCCACCCTGGCCAATACAGCACCGGCATTTATCTCGTCGCCTTCTTGGTAGTGCATGTCCAGTATGCGCCCCGGGACTTCAAAGGCAACAGGTGATTCCACACCCGCGTCAAGCACTCCGGATAGCTCAAATACACGTTCGACTTGACCTGGTTCGACAATTGCCGTTTCTACAAGCTTGGGCCCATTAACAGCAAGTTTCGGACTCGCAACCGTTTTTTCCTTAAAAAAAACAACATAGACAACCGAGGCAATTATAACAACCAGGGCAATTGCAATTAGATTTTTCTTATTCATGGCATAGGGCTATGTATTTATTTCGCAATCCACCGACCCCAAGGAATACGAAAGAAACAACAGCTTTCCCTCCTTTTCTTTTATGTTTTGATACAGTATATTACATTACCGCTTAAAGTCCAATAATCAAATTTCACAGGCCTTGCCGGCCTTCCAAAATCACTCCAAAGGGGCCGGTCCCCCTAAAATAAAAAGAAACATACTTTTGTATGCTTGATAAGAGGACCGCCGGTTATAATTGGGAGATAAAGGGTCGGCAAAACCATGCCGCCCATACAACTGTTTGACATAAACATTTTCCTTGGTATTAAGAAGTTTCAGTAAACCGGACACGTTAAAAGATTCTTCTTGGGTCGGGAAAATAAGCAAAACGGGGCATTTAGGTGTTATTTCGTGATAGTCCCTTATACGGGAGCCGTAAAAACCAACAACTCCGCTACAAAGCTCCGGTTCTTTACTGCATAGCCACGCAATAGTGGCACCGATGCTAAATCCGATAACAAAAATTCTTTTATATTTATTCCTTATACTGCAAATAAAATTATTTATTTGGTTGAAAGCCCTTTCAAACCCCACACAATTAACAAAATTATCGTAGGCAATATTTCCCTGGTCGTAATTATAGACAGTCTCATCTTCCAACATATTTGGGGCAAATACATCCATTTTCTTACCGGATAGTTTTATACAAACCTCCTGTATATGTTGGTTCAGCCCGTAAATTTCGTGCAGCACCACCACTGCTGTATCGGATTCATTTAAATAGGTTAGCATATTTAAAAACCTCACAATCGGTTACATTTAAACCAAACAATTCTAAATGTCTTGACAATCAACGGGATATCCTTTAAAAAAAACTAAACGATAAACATTTCATGTACAAGGAGACAACTTCCATGCCAAGCTTCCGGTACGGGGACACCGTTATAGAATATACAATCCGGTATAAACCAAACATAAAGAATGTTACCATTTATATTGACCATAATGACGGCGTAAAAATAGTTGCTCCCACCGGCACTAAACAAGACCTGTTAAAGGATATTCTTCATAAAAAAAGCCGCTGGATAATTAAAAAACAAAAGGAAATAGACGATATAAAAAAACTATCTCCTTCCAAAGAATTTCGCAGCGGTGAAGAATTCCCCTACATGGGCCGGAATTACCCACTGGAAATAGATCATAGCGATCCAACCTCCCGTGCCGGGCTCAAATTCCGGCAGGGTGTGTTTAGGGCCACACTGCCGAAAAACTTGGGCCCAAAAGAAAGGGAAATGCTTTTGAGACAGCTCTTTAAAGATTGGTACATTTCCCGGGGACAGGAGAAAATAAAGGAAAGGGTGGAGCACTACTGTCCCATACTAAAAGTAACCCCCACAAAGGTGCTGTTGAAAGATCAAAAAACCCTCTGGGGAAGCTGTACGAAAAAAGGGACTATTAACATCAATTGGAGGATAATAATGGCCCCACCGGCAGTAATTGATTATTTGGTTGTGCATGAATTGGCCCATTTAAAGCATCCCAACCATTCAGACGACTTCTGGCATCTGGTGCAGTTAGCTCTACCCGATTACCGTGAACGCAGGAAGTGGCTGCACAAGTTCGGGCCGACACTGGCCATCTGAATTTGGCGTTCGCACCCAATCAATCCGGCTTCCCCTCCGGTCTCTTGTTCCCGTTCCGGTCGTAACCGTTTCGATCGTAACCATCCGAATCATAGCCTTCTCTGTCATAGCCTTCCCCGTCATACCCGTCTTCATCATATCCATGATAAATTAACCAATCAAAGAATCCCATATTACCACTCCTTGGCTTTATAGAAAAATGACCAGTAATACGTTTCCGCAAGGCCCTGCGGGCTCATTCAAGTAAATGCTATAATACTTCGAAAGGTATTGCAACAACTAAGGGGAATACACAGCCAGGTTCTAATAAAGAACATTATTACTGCCAGAACACTATAATAATATATCCCCTTAATACGAAAGGATGAATACCTTATGCGCTTTTATTACGGCCAAAGGAACGTACTCAGAATAATGGACGAGGTTGAATTTTGGAAACAACAGGAACAGGAACACACTGTGGTCATCCGGCAGATAACGGAAGGTCTGGAACCTGCATTCGTTAATCTATTAGAGGAATGGGAACAGGCATTTGCTCAAACAGAAGCAACCGCAGTTAAATATATAGAAGCCATTATCCGGTCTAATTATCAATTGAGCCCGCCCCTGGAACAGAAAATAATATCATTTATCAATTATAGCCTTAACCAATCCCGTAAATTTGTAACTTTTTTAAACCAAATGACCATGGAAAGCAAAGCTGTACGGCAAAACCCGGTGGCACAGGTAGTAATTAATCATATCCGCCGGGAATCGGAATATTTTATTGGCATTGTGACCGTATTTTTAGATGGTACCGGGGCCTCCCCGCATTGATTTGAAACATAGCTGACCCGCTATTTGGGCAAAGTAATCATTTGCTTAGCCAATTTTCGCACCAGGGATCAAGGTTTTAAATTTATTACAAGCCGGGCTAAGATACCCGGCTTGTAAAATTTGAGTTCAATATTTAGGATAAAAAATTTTAATATCTTGTTCAACGCATGCTGTTATAGTCATAATCATTTCAAGTGGGAAACCCTTGCGGGTAACCGGCGACCCAGAATTTCTTCCAGCAAGTATGTGCACCGGATAATGCCTTCCAGGTCTATAGATGTTCTTATTCCCATGCTGTGTAACATAAAAACAAGATCTTCCGTAGGCACGTTGCCGGTAGCACCAGGTATAAAAGGACATCCCCCCAAACCACCCACGGAACTCTCTAATATAGTCACCCCTGCCTGAATGCCCATGACGACATTAGCCAACCCCAGCCCTCTGGTGTCGTGAAAATGCAGGGCCCAGGTAACTTCCGGGTATTTAGCAGAGAGTTTCCTAATCAGATTATATACCTGCCGCGGGTGCCCCAGCCCGGCGGTATCAGCCAGGGTTATTTCTTTTATACCGGCTTCAAGCATGCCCTCTACAACAACACTTACCTGATCATAATTAATCTTGCCCTGGTAAGGGCACCCAAAGGCCGTCGCTACGGCACCTCTGATCACGGTCCCGCCGCCGGAAGCAAGGAAGCTTATTTCCCTTATAGCTTGCAGAGATTCGCCAACCGACATTTTGACGTTGGCCCTGTTATGATCCTCGCTGGCAGATACAACCACCACCACTTCCCGAACATTGGTATTTAAAGCCCTTTGCATACCTTTGACATTTCCCACTAAGGCGCTAAGTAAGACATTGTCCGGGATATCGCGTAAACTATTTAAGACTAATTCAGCATCACTTAACTGGGGTATGGCACGGGGATGGACGAAAGAGGTGGCCTCAATGGTTCCGACCCCGGTCTTTATTAGAGCCCTTATCAGTTTTATTTTCAAATGGCTGGGAATGAACTTGTTTTCGTTCTGCAACCCGTCTCTGGGTCCGACTTCTCTAATTGTTACATAATCAGGCCATCGCACCTTCTCACCCCTTGGGAGATCTACCTTGAAAAAACTCTCGTGGTTTCGTTTAAAAGGTAATTATTTCGCCGGAGCGGGCAGCACCCTGCGCTCGCTTACTCGGGCATTTTAATTGAATGAGCTCACTCCGCTCCGGGCGGCTGCATAACTCGCTTCGCTCAAACAGGATTCGCCGCTGATCCTCCGCTCCGTTCGCTCTTTTGATCTGACCTGCGTATGCTCGCTCCGGGTGCTGCCCGCTCCTTTACACGTGATTCACTGTACATTAAAGTCATATAGTTACTTTTTCATTCCTCTGCTGGTGCCGCCATGCGGCGGCATGGGCGTCTACCTTGAAAAAACCGTTTTATAAAGTTACTTTTAGTGCTCGGGCGCCCCGGTGGTTTCCTCCGTTCACTTCGCAATTGTCCTTGTTGAGCGAAAAGTATACTTGTTTCGCCCGCTTTCTCCAGACAGCAGGCCTACTTCTTCACGCCCGTCTTGGGGTCTTGGCTTTCGGGCTTCGACGGGCTGAGCGCCGCTACTCAGTGCTCCGCTCACTCCGGAAATCACCGGGTCACCCTATGCGGTATTTTTTCATCCCTCTGCTGGTGCCGCCATACGGCGGCATGGACGTCTACTTAAAAGTTTGCTAATACTGCAACTCAGGGATATCCCTATAATAATCCAGCGCCTCCGGGTTAGCAAGGGCGTCTTTATTTAGAACCGGCTGGTTATGGATCACATTCCTCACGGCAAGCTCTACCTTCTTACCGTTTATGGTATAAGGTATGTCCTTAACGCTGATAATTTTGGCCGGCACATGACGTGGAGTGGTATTTTCCCTTATGGTCTTTTTTATTTTATTAACTTGTTCACCGGTCAACTCGTAGCCGCCGGCCAGCTTGACAAAAAGGATCACCCGCACGTCATTATTCCAATCTTGCCCCACCACCAGGCTATCCAGAATCTCGGGAAGGTTCTCCACCTGGCGATAAATTTCGGCTGTACCTATACGTACACCACCAGGGTTGAGTGTGGCATCGGAACGCCCGTAGATGATTACACCGCCGGTTTCGGTGATTTCAATATAATCACCATGATGCCATACATTAGGATAAACATTGAAATAGGCATCTTTGAATTTTTTACGTTCCGGATCGTTCCAGAAACCGATGGGCATGGAGGGGAAAGGTGCCGTGCACACCAGTTCACCCTTGCGGTTGATTACCGGTTTTCCATCGGGGGTAAAAGATTCCACCTTCATTCCCAGTCCCCGGCACTGCAGTTCCCCGGCGTAGACCGGTCCAATAGGGTTACCCAGGGCAAAGCAGGAAATTATATCTGTTCCGCCTGAGATAGAGGAAAGACACAGGTCCTTTTTGATATCCCGGTAAACATACTCAAAACTTTCTATAGATAGGGGAGAGCCTGTAGAGAGAACTGCCCGCAGGTGTTCTAAATTATACTCCCGCCCCGGTTTAACGCCTGTCTTTTCAAGAGATGCCAAATACTTGGCGCTGGTCCCGAAAACCGTTATTCCTTCATCCTGAGCCAGCTTAAACAGCGCACCGGGATCGGGATAGAAGGGAGAACCATCATAAAGCACGATGGTGGCCCCGGTGGCGAGAGTACTAACCAGCCAGTTCCACATCATCCAGCCACAGGTGGTGAAATAAAAGACAGTATCATCCCTCTTTATATCTGTGTGCAGCATGAGCTCCTTGAGGTGTTGAATTAGTGTCCCACCGGCTCCGTGCACGATACACTTGGGCACTCCGGTGGTACCGGAGGAGTACATAATGTAAAGCGGGTGGTTAAAGGGTAATGGTTCAAAATCTATTTCCAGGCCGGATTCCGGAGCCAGGAAATCTTGGAAATAAACCGCATTGGGTACTCCGCTGATATCAGGTTTTTCTTCCGTGAAGGGGACCACCACAACCTTTTCAATGGAAGGGATATCCTTCAAAAAGCCGGCAATGCGTCCCAGGGAATCAAAAGTCTTACCGTTGTAAAAGTAACCGTTGGCGGTGAAAAGCACCCGGGGTTCGATTTGCCCAAAGCGGTCCAACACCCCTTTAATACCGAAGTCCGGAGAACAGGAAGACCAGATGGCACCGATGCTGGTGGTGGCCAGCATGGCCACAACGGTTTCCGGCATGTTGGGCATAAAGCCGGCTACCCGGTCTCCCTTTTTGACTCCCATATCCCTAAGCGATCGGGCCAGGCGGGCTACAGTATCATACAACTGGGCATAAGTCATCCGTACCGGCTCCTGCATTTCACTTTTGAAGATAATGGCGGTGCGGTCATCCCGGTAACGCAACAGGTTCTGGGCAAAATTTATTTGGGCCCCCTCAAACCACCTGGCACCAAGCATATCATCCGGGTTCTCCACGACAGTGTCATATTTCCGAAAGGATTTGATATCACCAAATTCCCACATGGCCTCCCAAAAATCGGATATGCTGGTAACCGACCACTGGTAAAGGTCTGTATAATTTCTAATTTCTAACCCGAATTTCTCATTGACAAACTCCATGAAGCGGGTCATGTTGGCTTGTTTTTTCTGCTCATTGGACGGTTCCCAAAGTAGCTTTTTCATAATTTGCTCAACCTCCTTGCACATAGGGACGGTTCTATTGTGCTACTTTACTACCTTGAAAAAACTATCGTACTAAAGTTACTTTTAGTGCTCGGGCGCCCCGGTGGTTTCCTCCGTTCGCTTCGCAATTGTCCTTTTTGAGCGTAAAGTTTACTTGTTTCGCCCGCTTTCTCCAAACAGCAGGCCTACTTCTTCACGCCTTTATGGGGTCATCCTCTTGGGATTTGACAGGCTAAGCACCACTACCCAGGTGCTCCGCTCCACTCCGGAAATCACCGGGTCACCCTAGAGTAATGGATTGGGGTCAGACCCTTAACTTATTAACTTATTTTCATTCCTCTGCTGGTGCCGCCGTATGGCGGCATGGACGTCTACCTTGAAAAAACATTTGCTCGGCATTTATTCTGCCGGAGGGGGCAACACCCTGCGCTCACTTACTCAGCCTTTAATTGAATGAGCTCACTCCGCTCCGGGCGGCTCATAACTCGCTTCGCTCAGACAAGATTCGCCGCTGATCCTCCGCTCCGTTCGCTCTTTGATACATTGGCTTTTGTGTATAATAAGTTGCGTCCGCAACGGCAAAGCTACCAAGACCTTGTTCCGATAGGTACCATGCCGTTGCCGTCATTCGCTCCGGGTGTTGCCCCCTCCTTACCCCGGTATTAACTGTATACAAAAGTTATAAAGTAACTTTTTCATTCCTCTGATGGTGCCGCCTTCGGCGGCATGGATGTCTACCTAGGTCAAGCAACCGGTAAGCTAGAATCCTGTTGGCTCCTTGGGAATGCGCCCGGTCTTGATACACTCGCTGCGCAGGCGGCGTCCAACAATCTTTTCCATCATGCGCCCTATTTCCAGCACTCTTTCCACATCTACCCCGGTATCGATTCCCATTTCGTCCATCATCACCACCATGTCTTCGGTGGAGACCAGGCCAACGATATTGGGATCCTGGTAATAATAGGCGCCGGTACCGGGTACCGGACAGCCGTCGATAAAGTTTGTAGGCTGGCCGCCAATGCCCCCCATGGTACTTTCGTAATGGGTTATCCCGGCTTGTAACGCCGCCAGTACATTAGCCAGGCCCCAGCCCCGGGTAACATGAAAGTGAGCTACGTGCAGGTCGGGGTTAGGGAGCGCGTCCAGGATCATGGAAAAGTATTCGTAAACCTTGTCGGGGGGTGCTGAACCATCATGATCTGCATGCTCGATATCATCGGCACCTATGTCCAGGTAGTGTTTTGTAAATTCCACCGCTTTTTTCAGCTCGGTGGGACCCTCAATGGGGCAGCCCCAGATGGTGCTCACCGTACCACAGACCTTTATACCGGCATCATGGGCCTTTTTTATGCAGCGCTCGCTTTCGGCCCAGTATTCTTTGTGATCAAGACCGGAGTTTTTTATCATATGAGAGGACGAGGTCGATACCATCATTAAAATACGGTCGGGGCCATAGCCCGCCTTTTTGGCCTCAATGGCACGGTCCACCGCTCTTTCGCGGATGGTGATGGCGGTCATTTCCACATCGTCCAGTTTGTCTTTAACACGCTTGCTGGTACGGATTAATTTAAAAAGCTCATCGGCATCGGCAAACTGTGGCATACCCTTGGGATTGCCAAAGTTTGTAACCTCGATACGCTTAAAACCGGCCAGAATCAGTTCTTCTAAACACCAGAGCTTAGCACGCGTTGGAATAAATTTTTCTTCGTGCTGAAAGCCATCCCGCACGGTAATTTCTCCAATGACCACTTTTTTAGGATAATTTAATTTGAACAAGACTTTCGCCTCCTTACAATTTACGAAATTACTACCTGGCCCGGTAAACGGGTTTTCGCTTCTCGTTGAAAGCCTTTAGCCCCTCATCCCTGTCCTCCGTAGACAGGCAGACGTTGTAACATTCAGCCTCCAGGGCAAGGGCGGTATTCAGCTCCAACTCTACCCCCAAGTTAATGGAACGCTTTGCCTGCTGCAGGGCTATGGGACCGTTTTTGGTGATTTCCTGCATTATTTCCATGGTCTTTTCCATAAGGCTTTGGGGAGCTACCACATGGTTTACCAGACCTAGCCGGTAAGCTTCCTTGGCAGGGATGCGGCGTCCGGTGAAAATCAATTCTTTAGCCCGGGTGCGGCCAATCACCCGCGGCAGCAACTGGGTGCCCCCGCCCCCCGGAATAATGGCCAGCCCCACTTCGGGCAGGCCGAAGGTTGCATTTTCGGAAGCTACAATAAAGTCGCAGCACAATGCAAACTCACACCCGCCGCCCAAGGCAAAACCGTTCACCGCTGCCACCAGAGGCTTGGGAAACTGGGCCACAGCAGTAAATGTTTTTACAAAAAGCGCCCGCTGTTTTTTCATTTCCTCGCGGTTCATGGTTTTTCTCTCTTTAAGGTCCGCGCCCACGCAGAAAGCTCTGTCACCGGCCGCCGTAAGGACGGCGGCAAACACATTATCATCCAGTTCCAACTCCTCCAGTGCTGCCAGCAATTCCCGCGCGGCCCGGGTGCTCAATGCATTCATGGCCCCGGGCCGGTTGAATTTAACTATGGCAATATGGCCGTCTCGAGTTAGTTCGATGCTTTCGTAATGCACAGAAGTCACTTCCTTAGTTTTAAAGTATTCTTTTGACTTTGATATAAAGTTGCTTTCGTTAAGTTAAACCGGATAAACCGGGTGTCTTCGTTCACTAAATCTTACGTCCTTGGACTCGTAAAATTTGAAGCGGTTGATCAATTCACGGCGCAGGGACTTACCGCTGACGATATCATCGATAACCATTTCCGAGGCCAACTTATAGATATCAATGTTTTGCATGTATTCCTTCCTTTTCTGCTCAATAAAGCCGGGTCTTTCCTCGGGCGGCAAAGCCTTTATCTTATTCTCATATACGGCGTTTACCGCCGCCTCCGGACCCATCACGGCTATTTGCGCGGTGGGCAATGCCATACAGCAATCCGGTTCGAAGGCAGGACCGCACATGGCATAGAGCCCGGCCCCGTATGCCTTGCGAACTACCACAGAGACCTTCGGTACCGTAGCCTGGGACATGGCGGAAATCATTTTGGCCCCGTGGCGGATGATGCCCTGGCGCTCTACATCCGATCCAATCATAAAACCCGGGACGTCCATCAAGAACAACAAGGGAATATTGAAGGCGTCGCAAAGGTTCATGAAGCGGGCAGCTTTATCCGCGGAATCAACAAAGAGGACCCCGCCCTTAACCCTTGGCTGGTTGGCCAGTATACCCACCACCCGGCCATCAATGCGACAGAGGCCGGTTATTATCTCCTGGGCAAAAAGTTTTTTGATTTCAAACCAGCTACCCGCATCTATTATCCGGTCAATTAGCTCATACATATCGAAGGGTTCGTTTGGGCGGCCCGGAATAATTTCCTCTATCGCTCTACCGTTATAGGGAAGCTGCGCTATGGTCCTGGGAGGATTTTGCCGGTAGTTCTGAGGGAAATAACCCAAATAGGTCCGGCAGGCTCTAATGGCTTCTTCTTCGCTATTTGCCAGCAGGTCGCCACAGCCGCTGACACTACAGTGCATGCGTGCCCCACCCATTTCTTCCAGGGAGACCTTTTCACTAATCACCATCTGAGCCATGCGCGGTGAGCCCAGGTACATACTGGCGTTTTTATCCACCATAAAAACCACATCACAAAAGGCTGGAATATATGCGCCACCTGCGGCAGAGGGCCCAAAAAGCAGGCAAACCTGAGGAATCATGCCGGACATTTTAACCTGGTTGTAAAAGATTCTGCCGGCTCCCCGCCTACCCGGGAACATTTCCACCTGATCGGTAATCCTGGCCCCTGCCGAATCCACCAAATAAAGCATTGGTACTTTCATATCAATAGCTATTTCCTGAATTCGAATGATTTTCTCCACAGTACGCCAGCCCCATGAACCGGCTTTTACAGTAGAATCGTTAGCCATTATACAAACGGTACGCCCGTTAATGCTGCCGGTACAGGTAATCACCCCGTCCGCAGGGAGATCCTCCGCCATGTTATTAGCCCAAAAACCATCTTCACTGAAGTAACTGCCGGAATCCAGCAACATTTTGACCCGGTCCCTGGCGAACATCTTCCCCTTTCCGGCGTTGCTCTCGTGGTACTTGGAATGCCCGCCTTTTTTTATCTTTTCAGCCTTTTCATTTAAATCGTTTTCCAGTCTCTTTAAGTCGATATCATTCATGTTTTCATCTCCCCGTTATAAAGTTCCAAGCGTCTCGATTATGAACCGGCCTCTCTTCCCAATTTCTCGAGAGCCTGTTCGCGAAGACGGAATTTTTGGATTTTGCCGCTGGCAGTGGTTGGATATTCGTCAACAAAGAAGAAGTATGCAGGTATTTTGAAGCGGGAAATCTTATTCGCGCAAAATTCCTTAAGCTCTTCCTCCGTAACGGAGGTTCCTTCCTTCAGCTGAATGAATGCCGCAACGTCTTCACCATATTTTTCGCTGGGCAGGCCAACAACTTGTATGTCTTTGATCTTGGGATGTGTGTATAAAAACTCTTCGATTTCGCGCGGATAAATGTTTTCACCACCGCGAATGATCATATCCTTAAGGCGCCCGGTAATCTTGCAGTAACCGTTCTCATCCATAATTGCCAGGTCACCGGTATGCAGCCAATTATCCTTATCTATGGCCGCCTCGGTGGCTTCGGGCATGTTATAGTAACCCTTCATGACGTGGTAGCCCCTGGTGCATAACTCACCCTGTACCCCTGGCGGCACCTCTTTACCCGTATCCGGATCAACTATTTTAACCTCCACGTTGGGTAACGCCCTTCCCACGGTACTCACACGTAGTTCAATGGGATCGTCCGTCCTGGTCATGGTGATGCCGGGGGAGGATTCAGTTTGACCGTAAGTGATGCATATCTCGCTGGCCCCCATCCGTTCCACCACCTTTTTCATTACTTCGATGGGGCAGGGAGCGCCGGCCATAATTCCGGTACGCAAGGAAGATGTGTCGTACTTTTTCTTTTCCATTTGCTCTAATTCGGTTATGAACATGGTGGGTACACCGTGCACCGCGGTACATCGTTCCATTTCTATTGTTCGGAGAACTGTTTCAGGGTTAAAGGATTCCACTGGAACCATGGTGGCGCCGGATACAACACAAAGCAAAGTCCCCATAACGCAGCCGAAACAGTGAAAGAACGGTACGGGTATGCACAGCCTGTCTTCAGGGCCGAATCTCATGCATTCGGCCTGGCTGTGGGCGTTTCCTATAATGTTTGTATGCGTAAGCATAACCCCCTTGGGAAAGCCCGTGGTCCCAGAGGTATACTGCATATTGATGACATCATCAGGCTTGAGTGAAGCCTGCCGGGCTGCCAGCTCGTCGTCGGGAACATCCCGTCCCAAAGCCATTACATCCGACCAGGTAAACATGCCCGGATGCCTTTCCTCCCCAAGGAATATTACGTTATTTAAAAAGGGCATTTTTTTGGATTTAAGCTGTCCGGGCCTGCAGTTATTCAGTTCCGGGCAAAGCTCGTAGACAATATTCAGGTAATCATCCTTTTCCTTAAATCCACCAACCATGATCAATGTGCCGGACTCGGACTGTTGCATTAGATATTCAAGCTCAAAGGCGCGGTAATTGGTATTTACCGTTACCAAGACGGCTCCCATCTTGCCTGTGGCAAACTGGGCAATTACCCATTCCGGTACATTATTGGCCCACACTGCTATGTGGTCACCTTTTTTTATACCCAGCCGCATTAAGCCCTTTGCCGCCTGGTTGCAGATATCCCTGAATTGTCGGTAGTTATATCTTAGGTTACGAAAGGGATATACCAGTGCATCGTTTTCAGGGTAACGTTCCGCCATCTCATCCAGAAGTTCTCCCATGGTAATACTGTCAAATTTCATAATATTTCCTCCTTTCGAAATTAAGAATAGACTCTGCATCTACCTCCACTCGCTGCCCAACAACTGGCGAGCGATAACTATACGCTGAATTTCGGATGTGCCTTCACCGATTTCACAAAGTTTAGCGTCCCTAAGGTAACGCTCCACCGGAAACTCTTTGATATACCCGTACCCACCGTGAATCTGGATGGCTTCCAACGCCGCCTTGGTTGCAATTTCAGAGGCAAACAGCTTAGCAATTGCAGCTTCCTTGGTATATGGCAGGTTATGGTCTTTAAGCCAGGCTGCCTTCAAGTACATCAGCCGGGCCAGCTCCACATGCGCTGCCATGTCCGCCAGTTTAAATTGGATGGCCTGAAACTTGCCGATGGGTTGCCCAAACTGGTTTCTTTCCTGCGCGTACTTAAGAGCAGCATCTAAAGATGCCTGAGCAATTCCCACACACATTGCAGCGATTCCGACTCTTCCGCCGTCCAATACTGCTAGGAAATACTTAAATCCCTCCCCTCTTTTGCCTAAAAGGTTTTTCTTGGGAACCCGTACGTTATCAAAGAAAAGCTCTGTGGTATTAGAACCGTTCAACCCCAATTTTTCGTATTTGGCACTGATACTGAACCCGGGGGAGTCTGTGGGGACTATAATGGCACTTATGCCCCTGGCACCTTTCCCTTTTTCGGTTACGGCCGCAACGGTCACAAAACGGGCAAAACTGGCATTGGTGATAAAACACTTGGAACCATTGATGACCCACTCATCCCCGTCGAGAACTGCGGTAGTCCGGGTACCGCCCGCATCGGAGCCCGCGTTGGGTTCGGTAAGCCCGAAGGATCCCATACACTCACCCTGGGCCAGCGGGGTAAGGTATTTTTTCTTTTGCTCTTCGGTGCCAAATAGGTAAATCGGCATACATCCGAGGGATATATGTGCCTCATAGGTAAGCCCCGTAGAACCGCAGGCCCGGGATATTTCTTCCAGGGCCAGACAGTAACTTATATAGTCGGCGCCCGCACCGCCGTACTCCTCCGGGAAAGGCAATCCCATTAAGTCCATTTCGGCCAGCTTTTTGATAATGTCCAAGGGGAATTCACCTGTTTTATCAATTTCCACCGCACGCGGGACTATTTCATTCTGGGCAAAATCCCGCACCACGTTCCTGATCATCACCTGATCCTGTGTTAAGCTAAAATCCATTAGCAAAACCTCCCTTTCATAAATACCCAGGGTGGCAGCCTTTATAATACTGATAAAAAAGGATGCCATTGGCAGAAAATATTCTCTTTTCAGATAATTTAGATTACAGATATTAGGTTACAAATCTCATGCCAAACCATCTAAGAGCGTATTTGGCCAATTAAGTTCCTTTTTTTGGTTATTGAAAGGACAAATAGTACTTTTGCGAATACAAACTGTAATAAAATAAATACAAATGTAAATATCAAACAGAAATACCCAAAAGGTGGGAGCGCAATGGATAACGCCGGAACCATTTGTAATAACCTGACAGTTTTCTTAAAGCCCGTTGACACCCTACGGGATGCCGTTGTCAGTTTTGCCCGGTCACGCTTGGATGCGATACCCGTTGTCGGTGAAGATGGCCAATTAATGGGGGTAATGACCAAATATAACCTTTATAAGGCTTTACTGGATGGGCTCTCCTTGGATATGCAGCTGACCGGTCTGTACCACCATCCCGCAGTAGTCGTAGAAGAAGAAGATTCCTTTGAAAAGGTTTATATGACCATGGTGGGGAAAAGAGTTGGCCAGGTGGTGGTTATCAACCGGGAAAACAAGCCTGTGGGTATGGTGACAAAACCAAACTTGATAGACAAATTACACAGTCGTAGTGAAAGGATGGCGGGAGAGTTAGCTTCCCTCCTTAATGCCCTGGAAAACGGCGTTTTGGCCATTAACAGGAGAAAAATAATCACTGTGATAAACCCGGCAGCGGAAAAAATGCTGGGCGTCAAGTCGGAAGATGTGCTGGGAAGGGAAATTACCTCTGTTCTTCCGGACATTAAATTACGGAACATATTACGTACAGGCAAAATGGAAAACTGGAAAAAGATTGCCGGCTTCCCCGGCCTAGTTGCCAAATATTTACCTGTATTCCGGCATGGCATAATCAACGGAGCGATAGCAGTGCTCAATGATCTTAGAGAATACGAACAAGTGGCGCAGGAACTGGAGAGTGTGAAAAAATTACAGCAAACATTTGCCACGGTTTTGAACCTGGCCTACGACGGCCTGCTGGTAATAAACCATTACGGAACTATTACCACGGCCAACAAGGCCATTCAGGAATTCCTTCAGTTAAGACAGGAAGATTTGATGGGAAAACCAGTGCAATCGGTTATACCGGAACTGGAACTGGAGGAAATTATTCAGAGCGGTCTGAGAGACCAAGGGGATGTGAGGATTGTTCGGGGGGTAAGGTGTATCGTTACCAGGTTGCCCGTGATCCGCCACGGTAAAGTTACAGGCGCCGTAGCCAAGCTAACATTTCGTGACTTACACCGCCTACCGGATTTGGTCAAACGATTGGAAAAACTGGAAAATCAGGTTTCTTTCTACCGTGACGAGCTTTCCCGGGTTTCTCATAATGATTTGCACCTGGACGATATTATTGGGGATAGTCCTGCAATCCAGAAGGTCAAAAATGTATGCCGCCTGGCTGCCCAAAGTATCTCCACGGTTCTTTTGATAGGAGAAAGCGGTACCGGCAAAGGACTTTTTGCCAGTGCAATTCATAACGAGTCCCGTCGCCCGGGTCCCTTTATTAAAGTAAACTGCGCGGCTTTACCTGAAAACCTTCTTGAATCAGAGTTCTTCGGGTACGAAAAAGGAGCATTTACCGGGGCCAATAAAGGAGGCAAGCCGGGAAAGTTCGAGCTGGCTGACGGTGGTACATTATTTCTGGACGAAATAGGCGACATGTCGCCCAACCTGCAGGCCAAAATTTTAAGAGTGCTGCAGGAACGCGAGTTTGAAAGGGTCGGTGGTACTAAAACAATCAATGTTAACGTGAGAGTAATCGCGGCTACCAACCGGAATTTGGAGCAGTTAATTAACGAAGGAAGATTCCGGGAAGACCTTTATTACCGGCTGAACGTAATTACCGTACAAATTCCTCCCTTACGTGAAAGGGCAGATGATATACCCTCATTGACATCATTTTTCATTAAGAAATATAACCGTATTCTGGACTCCAGAGTTACCGGACTTGACAAGGAAAGTATGGAACTTTTTATGCAGCATCACTGGCGGGGCAATGTCAGGGAATTGGAGAATATAATCGAGCGGGCGTTGAATATTACTCAAGGAGGAAAAATCACTCCCTTGCACCTTCCACAGTACTTACGGAATCCTTCAGGCATGAAACCCAGCAAGCAAGAAGTCACTTGTAAAGAGAAAATAGAATTATCTTCCTCCGTGGCAATTGCGGAGAAAGAGACTATATTAAAGGCTCTGGAAAGGGCGCAGGGGAACCGAACCAAAGCTGCCAAATTGCTTGGCATAAGCCGAACCTGTTTTTATAAAAAACTCAGGCAGCATAATATACGTAATAAACAATAGTCGATTCCTTGAAGTGCACATGGGGACGGTTCTTTTGTGCTAAAAGCTTACTCTTAGTGCGCGGGTGCCCCGGTGGTTTCCTCCGTTCGCTCCGCAATTATTCTTGTAGAGTGGGGTAAGTATCTCCCGGAAAGCCGCTTGCTATAGACTGCTTGACTACTTCTTCACGCCCTTCCGGGGTCATGGCTTTTGGGATTTGACGGGCTGAGCGCCACTACTCAGTGCTCCGCTCTCTCCGGGAATCACCGGGTCACCCTGATACGGTACTTTTTCATCCCTCTGCTGGTGCCGCCTCCGGCGGCATGGACGTCTAACTTATCGCCGCTGTTCCTTCGGTCCCTCGCATCTAATCTAGCGGTATGCCGGTATTGATAGCAGTTCGTCTACAGTGACAAATTGGTAACCCTGCACCCGTAGGGTGTATATAAGGTCGGGGAGCGCAGCCACGGTGGCATCGAGGTTTTGATCCCTGCCACCGGCTGAATGCATGAGAATGATCGCCCCCCTGCCGGTATTGGATAATGTGTTAATTAATACCTGGTCTGCATCCTTAAGACTCCAATCCAGAGAGTCGGTGGACCAGAATATCTTTTTATAACCCAGCGCAACCAGCATATTTAAGTTATCCTCTGTAATCTTACCCCAGGGTGCCCGAAAGAGCGCTGGAAGTTCGCCTGTAAGACTGAAAATGGCCCTTTCAGTACGATGGATTTCAAGCAGTGCATCTTCCGGTGCCAACTGCGTGAAATCGGCGTGGGACCAGGAATGACTCGCGATGATATGACCCTCGGCATGAATTCTATTCATAACAGCTATATGATTTTCAATTAGGTTGCCCACCAAAAAAAATGTGGCCGGCACCCCCTGTTTACTCAGGACATCCAGAATCAAAGGTGTATAATGGGCGTCGGGCCCGTCATCAAATGTCAAGGCCACTTTTTTTATATCCTTCGGTCCGGTATGTAGAAAACTGGAACTGTAATACTGCATTAATTGATCCGGTCTTAAACGTGCCGGCGATTCAACAGTCTGCCCTGATTTTGTATCATTTTCTTGTGCGTTGACCAATGCCTGTGTGTTATCCTGCTGTTCTTTAACCGGCACATTTTTACTACCGGCCGGTATTTGTTCATCAGTTAACTCGCCTTTTTCCGGTACTACTAATACTTGTCCCGTGAAAAGACGATCTTGGTCCTCCATAAATCGATTTAGTTTCATTAGCTCATCAACATTAGTGCCATAACCGGCAGCTATCCGGCTTAGGTTTTCTCCAACTTCCACCCGGTGAATCTGATACCCTTGCGCCTCTGCTGTACCGGTAAACATGAAAACAAACCCCATAAATAATAAAATTCCCCAATGTTTTCCCGTCAAGTTATGTCATCCTTCCATAGGTGAATTTATGAACCAGGGAAAATGGCCGGGTTCTACATTGCTTTCCTAAAATTCTCTCTGCTGCCTTCATTGCCTTCAAGCAAGTTATGGTATTATAACCATGTGTCTTTATGTGCCACTAGCATAACGTAAAGCTGTACACTGGATGTTTTCTAGTATATAATATTAATAAAATACAAGTTCTCTCTCGCGGGTTAGGCAAACCTGGTGAAAGCCAGGGACGCTAAAGCTATGGGTCTAAAGGCTATTTAAAGCCCATGATTGCCAGGCTACAACGGCTCCGACTATTGGGGGGGATAGTCAAGTTTATTTGGCTATCCCTCTTTTATTTTGTCTTTTTTGAGGTGAAGGGGGTGTCTAAAGCGAATAGCGACTGCATTTTTGGTGGAGCTTTGGCGATTAATTAACGATCTGTTTTATTGAAAGGAGACGGTTATGCAGGCTGATACTCAGGTTATTTTTGCTACAGTTGTTTTCCTTATAACCTACGCCGTTATTGTTTCAGAAAAAATTCACCGTGCGGTAGCTGCCTTTTTTGGTGCTGGGGTAATAATTGTAGCAGGTATTATTGACGCGGATCACGCGGTCCATTTTGTGGACTTTAATACCATTGGCCTTCTGGTGGGAATGATGATTATCGTCGGTATTACCCGGCAGACAGGTGTTTTTGAGTACATGGCTATCAAGGCTGCCAAACAGGCCCAAGGTGAGCCAATCCGGATTATGGCTGCACTGGCTTTGATTACGGCGGTGCTCTCAGCCCTACTGGATAACGTTACCACCGTTTTGCTTATAGTTCCGGTAACCTTTGCCATCGCCAGGCAGCTAAAGGTAAATGTAATTCCCTTTTTAATCGTGGAGATTATTGCTTCAAATATTGGTGGAACGGCCACTCTAATCGGCGATCCTCCTAATATTATGATTGGCGGCGCTACCAGTTTGGGTTTCATGGATTTTGTTATAAACCTGACTCCTGTAGTAGTTGTCATCTATGCATTAACAGTATTTATTCTAAAGCGCATATATAAAGATCAGATTAACACCCGGCCGGAATTGATGCAAAGCATTATGGCCATGGATGAAAATGCAGAGATAAAAGACTACCCACTCATGAAAAAGAGTGTAGCGGTATTAACATTAACAGTTATTGGTTTTGCATTGCACCAGTTTGTACATCTGGAGAGTTCTGTGATTGCCCTGTCCGGAGCGGCGCTGCTGCTGCTGGTAACCCGAATGGATCCGGAACATGCTTTTGGCGCCGTAGAATGGCCGGTTATCTTCTTCTTTATTGGTTTATTTGTGGTGGTTGGCGGCCTGGAAGAAGTGGGGGTAATTGAAGCCATAGCTGCCTACTCCCTTGATGTCACCGGGGGAGATATGCTCTATGCCGGGTTGCTGATAGTGTGGCTGTCGGCAATTGCATCAGCATTCGTTGACAATATACCTTTTGTGGCTACAATGATTCCTTTAATTCAGGATATGGGCCGTCTTGGTGCCATACAGGACCTCAACTTTCTGTGGTGGTCACTGTCCCTGGGGGCATGTCTTGGGGGGAACGGCACCATAATAGGCGCCTCAGCCAATGTTGTGGTAATAGGGATGGCGGAAAAAAGAGGAGCCAATATTAGTTTTATGGAGTTCTTTAAGGTAGCCTTTCCATTAATGATTCTCTCAATTATCATTGCTACTGTATATCTTATAGCATGGTATGTATTCAATAAAGCAACGGTTATGTTATCTACCCTGGCCATAGGGGCTATGCTGGCCTTCGTATTGTCTAGGATTGACAAACGATTAAGCCCCGGAACATCGGAATCGGACACTATAGGATTGTAAGTTAAGCATCCATTAAATTTCTAAGATTATATCGCTGCCTGGTGTGGCACAGATCATATTTGTTAAACCATCAAAGACCTTTACGCAGGACAGTGCGTAAAGGTCTTCTTTCTGATAAGATGTTCATTCCGGCGACAGTGAAAACTGTTTTTCCGTCTTCCCCTGACTAGACTGCTCGGATAGCGGAACATTCCCCTTGTCTCAGTTGTGTGTCGAATTCATTGAATTCTAGATTGTACAGGGCATCGATGAAGTTAGAGGCAAAGGTACCGGGGCCTCGACTCATATTGGCAGCCTTTTCCGCGGCTGCTCCATAGAAAGCTAAAGCAGCTAGTACTCCCAAACACCTATCTTCTGCCACCGCCAAGAAGGCACCCGCTAAAGATGTCAGGGCACAACCTGTCCCGGTAACCAGTTGAAGAAAGGAGTGTCCGGACCCGTTGGAAAATACCCTTTGGCCATCGGTAACATAGTCTATTTTACCGGTTGCAGCGATTAAAGAACCTGAGCTGTTGGCTAACTCTTTAATGCTATCGACATTTATTTGACTTCCCACGCTATCTACACCCTTTGTTTGACCTGTTACCCCCGCTAGAAAGTTAATCTCACCATAATTTCCACGAATGAAATTTAATTTAACTTCTTTTAAAATATCAGCTGCTACGTTATTTCTATATGATGTTGCTCCAATTCCAACAGGATCAAAGACTACCGGTTTTGCTGCCTTATTTGCACTCTTTCCTGCTTTAATAAAGTATTCAACCTGTCTGGGGTGTAGTGTCCCCATATTTAGAATTAAAACATCAACTATATTGGCCAATTCACCAGCCTCTTCCAACCCTTCAGACATTAACGGCGATGCCCCTACGGCTAAAAGAACGTTAGCTGTAAAATTAGTTACTACAGTATTGGTTATGTTGCATACCAGTGGTTTCCTTTCTTTAACTAATTCTCTTACGGCCCATAATCTTTCAGCATCTATCATATTGAACACCTCGCTGGCAGCTAATTTTGAAAAAGGGAATTTACTGCACTACATATTCTTCAACAGTGCCAACAAACTCCTTCTCAATGGCCTCGCCTTCCTTATCTTGTTTAGTTAACATGATTATCAAGCTTAATCAGGAACCCCTACTCACCAGGGAACATATGTGCCATAATGGACATAGTTAATAAGTGGGAGGGGAACCAAGATTATGGCGCAGCAAAAAGGCATGAGTTTATTTGAGTTTCAGCAACGCTTTAGCAGTGAAGAGGCCTGCAAAGAACACCTTTTCAATATGCGTTGGGCAGAAGGTTTTAAATGTCCTCGCTGTGGATGCCAGGAATACTACGACATCTCTTCACGCAGGCATTATCAATGTCGAAGTTGTAATTATCAAGTGTAAATTATCATTTTAAATTAGCCCCAACTAATACTACAGCGTAAGTTAAAAAAGCTGAACAATGGCAACCTAACCTGTTAAAATATTCAAGGGGTCTGGTGATGCGAGCGAAATTAATATCAAAAAGTGGTAGCTATGAGTAATGAATTCACTCTAAATACACAGCCACTGGTTGGAAAGCTCAAAGATATTCGACCGCTAACGGTTCGGTTGGTTAATAAGACATCCTGGGAGCAGGTGTGGGACTAT
>Ga0182240_100034_pt1 | contig 71749 bp, 56 predicted proteins | sample hydfrates4_PW_90_FD_145594 | JGI IMG/M metagenome (GOLD analysis project Ga0182240, IMG submission 145594) | Subsurface microbial communities from deep shales in Texas, USA - hydraulic fracturing test 4_PW_90 | ecosystem: Environmental > Aquatic > Deep subsurface > Shale gas/oil reservoir >...
CTCACCTTGATCAGAACTGCCGATATGGCGAACATGCTAGGTCGTCAGAATCAAGCCAGGCCGGGGAAAGAGAAACAGACTAAGCAAGTATTAGGGGTATCACCACCACCTTCAAGGGCGTGAAGAATTCATCCTGCTGGGTACTCCCAGCGAAGAGATTGTCCGGTTTGGATGAAGGGTATTTTATTCGGGATCTATTATACGAGGGCGTGCAGAAGTAGGTAAGCAGTCTGTGGCAAGCGGCTTTCCGGGAGACACTTACCCGCTGTACGAGAATAATTGCGGAGCGAACGTAGGAAACCACCGGGGCACCCGCGCGCTAAAAGTAACTTTTAGCACAATAGAACCGTCCCTATGTGCACCGTTGCACCAGCAGAGGGATGAAAATAAGTTAATAAGTTAAGGGTCTGACCCAATCCATTACTCTAGGGTGACCCGGTGATTTCCGGAGAGAGCGGAGCACTGAGTAGCGGCGCTCAGCCCGTCAAATCCCAAAAGCCATGACCCCGAAAGGGCGTGAAGAAGTAGGCAGGCAGTCTGTAGCAAGCGGGTTTCCGGGAGACCTTGCCTGCTGTACGAGAATAATTGCGAAGCGAACGGAGGAAACCACCGGGGCGCCCGAGCACTAAGAGTAACTTTTAGCACAAAAGAACCGTCCCCGTGTGCACTTCAGTTAATGGCCTGACCCCACTTGAATTGATAGTAAAAAGGATTTAATTGTATAATACTATGAATAAAATAAAAAAACTTTAAAACCGGGAGAGTTGTTATTTTTGGCTAGCCCAAAGACCGAAAAAATAAAACGAAAATTAAGCGGTTTGTTACAAAACGGTCCCCTAACCCTCTATGAATTGTGCCGTCAAGTTAACGGCACCGGTGATATTCTCACCGGTGCCCTGCAATCCATGTGGGCAAAGGGAGAAATAAGTGTGGAGAATGTTAATGGAAAGGAACTACCTCCGGGCGATGAAGTAATAATAAGAATGCCCGGCGATAACGAAAAGCAACAAACTCCGGACGGCCAATTTGTTGCCTTAAAGGTGGCAGCATGTAAAACCCGCATGGTAAATGAAGTACGGCAGAGTATTGAGGATATTCTTTCCGACGGAGTTCCCCGCCCGGGGGAAGAACTGGCGGAGCTTGTTCCTCTATACGGAATTTCCCCCGCATCGGTACCGGGGATAGTTGTGCTGCCCGATGGGAGATATACTTTAAGTTCGGTGGAGGCCGGGAGGGCCGAATTGGAACGCCGGCAGCAGGAGGCCCGCAGGAATGCAGAAAAGATACGCCGCCAGAAAAAAATAATTGATGAGCTGCTGCAGGACGGAAGAGCGGTTTCCCATGAAGAATTGCAAGAAGCTCTGGGTGAGCCTGTATCCCCGGAAGTTGAACGAAAGTTAGTGATATTAACCGGCGGTCATTATGCACTGCCTGACAGCCCGGCTGCTATGGAGGATATTGCCTCATATATTGGCAACCGGGAGCCGTTGGGCAAAAAGGTTTTTTTGAAAATGTTTCGGGATCACAAAAAGTTAGTCTCCGCTATTAGAAAGGGGAAGGAGCCGAATCCCTTTGTTATTTTGCCTGATGGGAGGGTAACCGTTGATGATCACCCGGCGGGTCAAAAGGAATTGGAGCGCCGGAGGATACACACCGAAATGCAGCAAAAGCTTAATAAGCTAATGCATAATAATGCTTTCTTTTCCTTCGCGGAATTAACGGGACCGGAGAAAAAAGCTGTAATGGAAGAAGCAGTGGAAGAAGGTTGTGCCTGGGTGGAGTGTGAAGGAAAAACCTTTTGGTGTTCCCCTGTTAAATTCCCCTCGCTGCAAATGGCGCAGGAATTAAAAATGCTTACTGGAATGGATTTTCCCACCGAAGGTAAGCAAACTGTTCCCGTGGTATACCTGCTGGAGCACTCCCTTAAGCCCGGGGAAGTGGCCCGCAGGCTTTCCATTAAGCCCAACCAGGTTGTAACCCTATACCAGTCCGGTTACCTGCCGGGCTTTATGTTGGAAGGTGCGCTGCGCATATGGGCCGGGCCATTGGAAAATATTCGTCCCGGCACCGGTTTGGACCGGGCCATCAGGAGGACGGAGGAAATAGGTGTACTGGATGCCGCCCGTATTCTGGGTGTTCCCCGGGAGACCGTTCACAAGCTTGTGCGGGAAGGCCACCTGGTGCCTGTACAAAGGACCGCCGGTGGAAGAAGGTCGGGAAAAGTTTTTCGGCGTGGTGATGTGGAGGACTTACTGGGGGTAATATCCCGCTTGAAGGAAAAGTGGGAAGCGGCCCGTGCGCGTAAGTTAAAAGGCGGCAAGAGACGGCTGGACCGGGAGGGGGAGGATCCCCCTAGGGGTCCGGACGGTCCCGTTACCCTGGATAGATTTCAGGTTGAAGCCATTCAATCGTTAAAGGAAGGACATTCGGTACTGGTTGCAGCTCCCACCGGTACAGGGAAAACTCTTATCGCGGAAAAAGTCGTGGAGAAGGTGTTGGCGGAAGAAAGGGAAGTAATTTATACTTCTCCCATAAAAGCTTTGTCTAACCAGAAGTTCAGGGACTTTGCCAAGTTATATGGCCGCGAGAAAGTAGGGTTGATAACCGGTGACGTATCCATAAATGAAAGGGCTCCCTTGCTTGTCATGACTACGGAGATATTCCGCAACTGGTGTTTCTCCAACCCTGAGTGGATGTCTAATATTTCCTTTGTTATCTTTGATGAAATTCACTATTTGGACGACCCACACCGGGGGACCGCCTGGGAGGAAAGCATTATATTCGCTCCTAAGCATATTAAAATACTGGGCCTTTCAGCTACGGTGCCTAATATCCATGAACTGGCGGCCTGGATGTCGGATGTAAGGCAGTACCCTGTAACGGTGGTGCAAGAGAGTGAAAGGGCAGTGCCCCTAATGATCAAATGGATCACCCCCGACGGGGAAGTATTGAACGAGCGGGAAGCCCGGGAAGAAATTGACTCCGATTTGTACGGCGGGGAAACATATAAAGAAAGATACAATGTTTAAGGGGAGACATTCTTTGAAGAATATATCCGCTTGTGTAGAAGTAATAGATGCCATACAGGAACACCTGCCGGCCCTTTATTTTGTTTTCGGCCGGGGAAAGGCCGAGGGATTGGCAGAGGAACTGGGCAGAGAATGGGATTTTCTGCTTCCCGAGGAAAGACAGCGGGTGGAATCGGTTATCCAGAAGGCCGAGCAGGAAAATAATAACCTGTTTGGCGGGCGGCGCAATAATTTGCGCCGTTTACTGCTGCAAGGTATTGGTTATCACCATGCAGGGCTTTCCCCGGCACTGAAAGAGATAGTGGAAAACCTGTACGAGTCCCGTCTTGTCTTCGTCCTTTTCTGCACGGAAACATTTGCCGTGGGAATCAATTTCCCGGCGGCCAGCACTGTTTTTGATTCATGTCGCAAGTGGGACGGGGAGTCCCATCGTACCCTGATGAACAGGGAGTTCTTTCAAATGGCGGGCAGGGCGGGCCGCCGGGGATATGACAAAGTGGGAAGGGTTTATATTCGCATTGATGAAAGGTTTCCGGAACAGACGGGTTTTTTTGATGAGGATCAAATAGAGCCTGTTAGGGGCAGGCTTACCATTTCACCCAATACCGTGCTCAGTTTGTTATGCTGGAAAACCGATGCCGAGATTCAAAAATTCCTCTCTCAAAACCTGGCGGTTTACCAGAACAACCGGGAAACAGGACGGTTGGAAAGGGATATATCGGTTCTGGATGAACGAATAGAAGAATTAAAGGGACATTTTTGCCGGGATATAGACTCTCCGGTATGCCCCATGTTCCGGCAGAAATTACAAAAAGAATTAAATAAGTTCCGGAGGAAAAAAAGACATAAGAAAAAAGACCAGTATCCCGGCAGGGTGGAGCAAATAAGATCCATGTTGTCGGAAAAAGCCAAGAACTGCATGCACCACACATGTACCGGTGCCCGGGACGAGATGAAGATACTCAAGGAGCAAAAATCCCATTTAGTGCGGCGCCGGCGAGTGCTGAACCGTTTAACAACGGATTACCCTAAAGAATTCGATAAAATGGTTGAGCTTCTAAGGTCCATGGGTTACGTTGAAGGGAGAAATCTTTTACCCCGGGGAAAGTTTGCCCTTTATGTTCACGTGCAGGAACTGCTGGTTACCGAACTGGTTTTTTCCGGTATGATCCAGGAGGCTTCGCCGGCGGAAATTGCCGCTATTCTGGCCGGAATTGATTATTATCCGGGACGGGATGAAGTGGTACTGCCGGGGGAATATGAAATGGATGAAGTGGGAGTTCTTTTGAATGAATTGGAGGAAATCGGTGTGCCGGAACATTTGCGGGCATGGTCACCGGTTCCGGGTCCCCTGGCGGAAGCCTGGTATAACGGTGCTACCTTTGAGGAACTTATGGAAAGATGCAACCTGCATGAAGGGGATGTCTTTTCCCTGCTCCGGCGGGAGATAGACCTGCTGCGCCAGATGGAGCGGGCTGCAGGGGAGGACCGGGAGCTGAAGGAGAAGGTGTATCATATACGACGCGCACTGGATAGAGATGAAGTGGCGGTGCTCCTCTGATGAACAGGTTCTAAAGGAGATGCTTTATGGAACAGGACAGAACATTATCTTTTCAACTGGCGGAGTTTTTAACAGAGCTGAGTTATGACAGCATTAGTGATAATGCTGTACAAATGGCCTGCCTCAGTTTTTTAGACTGGCTTGCATCCGGAATTGCGGGCGGCAGGGAAAAGCCGGGTAAAATTGTGAGTGACCTGATAAGGGAAGCAGGGGGCAACCCCCAGGCTACATTACTAACCACCGGGGAGAAGACTTCCGCTCCGGGTGCCGCCTTAGTCAATGGAGTATGTTCACACATTCTGGAGCTGGATGATGTGCACAAGGCTTCTATTCTTCATGCCGGGGCTGCGGTAATGCCCGCGGCCCTGGCTGCGGCCGAACTGGCGGGGGCCGGGGGGCGAAAATTAATTGAAGGCATTGTTGCCGGTTATGAAGTGGGAATACGGGTTGGGGAAGCGGTAACTCCCAGCCATTACAAATACTGGCATACCACCGGTACCTGCGGCACCTTCGGGGCGGCAGCCGCGGCAGGAAAAATATTGGGGCTTAATAAGGAACAAATGGTGTATGCACTGGGGAATGCCGGTTCCCAGGCTGCGGGGCTTTGGGAATTCATTGTGGACGGGGCCATGACCAAACACCTGCATCCCGGCAAGGCGGCCATGAACGGTTTGCTGGCAGCACTTCTGGCTGCCCGTAATTTTACCGGGGCCAGTCGTATTTTGGAGGGTGACAGGGGCTTTTTTGTAAGTACCGCCGCTGAATATGACGCGTCCAAGGTGACTCGTGGTTTGGGTGATGAATATAAGATTGAAGAAAATTGTTTCAAAATCCATTCCTCCTGCCGTCATACCCACTCTATGCTGGATGCAATCATTGCTTTGGCCGGAGACCATAATTTAAACCCCACCGAAATTCAATCCGTAAAAGTAAATGTTTACCGGGTGGCAGTGGATATTGCCGGTAATCCCAACCCCAATACAGAGTATGCAGCCAAATTCAGCCTGCCCTTCTGCGCGGCACTGGGTATAGCCAGGCGCAGTGCGGGGTTGCAGGATTTTGGCCCGGAGGCTCTTCATGATCCCGCTATAAGAGATATAATGCAGAAGACCAGTGTTGCTGTGGATCCGGAGCTGGATGCCATGTACCCCGAATGCTGGCCCGCCAGGGTAGCCGTGGAAACCGCAAGGGGGACCTTCAAAGGACAGGCGGACTATCCCAAGGGAGATCCTGAAAATCCGGTATCAAAAGGGGAATTGGAAGAGAAGTTTTTTGCACTTGTGGAGCCGGTGCTTGGCAGAGAAAGGGCATCAAGACTCATTAAAGCCGTGGACAACCTCCCTGCTTTAAAGTCGCCGGCAGAAATAACTAAACTGGTTTCGAGTAATCAGTAAATATATTTTTTAACCGGACAAATAATTAACGGAGGTAATGGCCAACATGATTACTCATGATGTGGTGGTTGTAGGGGGAGGGCTCGCCGGCCTGATGGCGGCCAATACAGCCGTGGGCAGCATGGATGTTGCAGTATTAAGCAAACTTTACCCCACCCGTTCCCACAGCGGTGCGGCCCAAGGGGGATTTAACAGCGCCTTGAGTGCGGAAGACAGTGTGGAAGCACATATATTTGACACGGTTAAGGGGAGTGACTATCTGGGGGACCAGGACGCTATTAAAGTCCTTTGTTCCGAAGGTCCCGAAGTAATTCATGAGCTGGAATGGATGGGTGTTCCCTGGTCCCGCAAAGAAGACGGCAAGATAGCCCAGCGTCCCTTGGGAGGGGCGGGCTTTCCTAGGGCATGTTTTGCCGCGGATTTTTCCGGCCATGTGGTACTACATACTTTATACGAGCGTGCATTAAAACTGGGAGTAAAGATCTATTCCGAATGGTATCTATTAAACCTATTGGTGGAGGATGAGCGGCTAAAGGGACTCTTTGTATACAACCTGGCAACCGGTGAAACCCGGGTCATACGTTGCAAAGCCGTCATTTTAGCCACCGGAGGGTATGGAAGAGCCTTTGCAAAAACTACAAATGCCTTTGCCAACACCGGTGATGGTATGGCCATTGCTTACAGGGCTGGGGTGGAACTGGCAGACATGGAATTTGTGCAATTCCATCCCACCACTTTATACGGAACTAACATACTTATATCAGAAGCTGCCAGGGGTGAGGGCGGATACCTTTTCAATTGCCGGGGAGAGCGGTTTATGTCCCGCTATGCTCCCGAGAAAATGGAACTGGCGCCCAGAGATGTAGTCTCCCGGGCCATTTTTAATGAAATAAAGGAAGGGCGGGGTATAGAAGGGGAATACGTTCACCTGGATTTAACCCACCTGGGAGAAGATAAAATTAAGAAACGCCTGCCGCAGGTGCGGGACTTGGCCCGCCGGTACGCGGGGGTGGACCCGGTGGAGAAACCCATTCCCATTGAGCCGGCGCAGCATTACAGCATGGGCGGCATCCGTACCGGCTTAAACTGTGAAACCAATATACAAGGGGTTCTGGCCGCCGGGGAAGCGGCCAATGTCAGCGTGCACGGTGCCAATCGCCTGGGGGGTAATTCACTCTTAGAGACGGTTGTCTTCGGGCGCAGGGCAGGAATCAAGGCCAAAGAAATGTTCGGGGAAACGGATTGGCCGGATGTTCCCGGAGTGTCGTTGGAACAGGCGGCTGAAGAGTGGAAAAGGAACTTCGGGTCAAGTGAACCTGTTACTCCTGGGGACAATATCTTTGTGATACGGGAAGAAATGACCCGTACCATGACCGATAAGGTAGGGGTTTTTCGTACAGAAGAGGAGTTAAAAGAAGCAGTGGAAATACTGGGTAAGCTGAGGAAGCGTTATAAAGCCCTCAAGGTCGATAGAGAAGGAGAACCTTTCAACTACCAGCTGATGGAATTCATAGAAACGGGTTATTTATTGGATCTGAGTGAGATAATCGCCCGGGCCGCTTTGCGCAGGACCGAGAGCAGAGGGGCGCATTACCGCATTGATTTCCCAAACCGTAATGACCAGGACTGGTTGGAGCACACAATGGTTACACGCGGGGAAAACGGTCCGGTATTTAAAGGAAAGAGTGTATCCATAACCAAATACCGTCCCGTGGAAAGGGGGTATTAAACCATGCGCTTAAAATTATACATTGACAGGTTTGATCCTGCCCGGGACCGGAAGGGATACAAGCAGGAATTTAAAATAGAAACGGAAGAAAATGAAACCGTTTTGGATGCCCTGATTAAAGCCTGGCACCAGGATCCAAGTCTTTCCTTCCGGCGCTCGTGCCGCAGCGCCATTTGCGGTTCCTGTGCCCTATTAATTAACCGTGAACCCCGTTTGGCCTGCCAGTCGCTGCTCAAGGATGTAGCAACGGAAAACAGCCTCACTTTGGAGCCCATGGCTGGTTTTCGACGCCTCAAGGATTTGGTGGTGGATCTGCAGCCCTTCTTTGACGGTTTAAAGGACATTATCCCCTGGGTTCTTACCCGGTCCGATTATAACGGGCTCATGTCCCCGGAGGATATGGAGAAAATTGAAAAACCGGCCACCTGTATTTTATGCGGGCTGTGTGACTCACAGTTGGGGGACAGGCGGGGAGTGAGCCCTGCCGCCATGGTGAAAAATGTTCGACTGGCCCTGGATACAAGGGATATGATGGGTATTGTCCGCCTCCAGTTGAACCAGCGGTATCCCGAGGAAATGAAAGTATTCAGGGAAAAACTTAAAAACCTTTGCCCGAAGAAAATAGTATTGCCGGAATTGGATTAATCGAAGTATTGGGGAGGGGACATTTATTGGAATGTAAAGATTGCAAGGATAGAAAATGCTACACCGAAGGAAAAACTTGCTTCCCCTGGTCGGAAGAAATGGAAAAAGCATATAGTGACCCTGTGGATAAAAAGATGCATGCAACTTCAACGGCCTTAGAGGGCAATTATTATATGCAGCTTACCCGGCTGGAGGAAATAATTAAATTTTCCCAGGAAATGGGCTATACCACTATAGGAATAGCCAACTGCATAGGATTGGCCCGGGAAGCGGGTATTATTGCCAGTATTATGGAAGATTTCTTTACCGTTAAAGTAGTGTGCTGCAAAGTCTGCGGTAAGGATAAAAAAGAATTGGAACTGACCCAGATCAATGATGAAAAGTACGAGTCAATGTGTAATCCCGTGGGACAGGCTTTGTATTTAAACAAGGAAAAAACCCAGCTTAATTTGATGGTGGGCCTTTGTGTAGGGCATGACATTTTATTTACCAAGTATTCCGAAGCACCGGTGACCACCCTTGTGGTTAAGGATCGTGTTCTGGCCCACAACCCCCTGGGGGCCATATACTCCCGTTACTATTTAAAAAATAAATTCAAAGTATCCGGTGTTTTATAAAGAATCGGGTACTCAATTCAAGAGATGAAGACAGCCCTGACAGGCACCATTTGGGGAAATACCTGTCAAGGCTGTCTTTATGGCTTTAAATGAAAAAGTTGCTTTATGGCTTTTATATACAGCGAATACCGGGATAAGGCGGGGGCAACACCCGGAGCGAATGACGGCAACGGCATGATACCTGTCGGAGCAAAGGTCTTGGTAGCTTTGCCGTTGCGGGCGCAACTTCTTATGCACAAGAGCCAGTGTGTCAAAGAGCGAACGGAGCGGAGGATCAGCGGCGAATCCTGTTTGAGCGAAGCGAGTTATGCAGCCGCCCGGAGCGGAGTGATCTCATTCAATTAAAATGTCCGAGTAAGTGAGTGCAGGGTGCTGCCCGCTCCGGCGAAATGATTATCTTTAAACGAAACTACAAGAGAGTTTTTTTAAAGGCAGCATTCTTTCATAACGGCCAAAACAAGGAAAAGAAAGAGATTAGTCGAAATATAAATAGGATAATAAAAAAGAAAGAGGGAATAGTGTTGAGACGTTATAATTACTGTAAAATATTTGTACTTGTTTTAGCACTAGGATTGGCTTTGCTGACAGGGTGTTCCGACCAGGAGAAGGAACAATCCGCGCCGGTGAAATTCGGTGTGCTTCCCATTGTAGATAACCTTCCCTTCTGGGTAGCTGAAGAAAAGGGATATTTTGCCGATGAGGGAGTAAAAGTTGAACTGGTGCCCTTTGACAGTGCCATGGAGAGGGATAGCGCCATATCTGCCAAGCAGGTTGACGGGGCTTTGGGTGATATACTGGCTTTAGCGGCCATGAACGGTGGTGGAGTCCCTGCTAAGGCTGTAGCCCTGGGTCAAGGCGTTACACCGGTGGAGGGGCGGTTTGCCCTTTTGTCCGCGCCGGGCTCCGGTATAACGAAACCCGAGCAGCTCAAGGGGGTGGAGATCGCGGTCTCTCTGAATTCCATTATTGAATATGTAACGGACAAGCTGCTCTTGGACCAGGGGTTCAGCCAGGATGAAATTAAGAAAACCGCCATTCCCAAAATTCCTGCCAGAGTGGAAGCACTATTAAGCGGGCAGGTCCAGGCAGCGGTGCTGCCTGATCCACCGGCTGCCATAGCGGAGCTGAAGGGTGCCAACCTGGTGTTGGATGATACCTCCCGGAATATATCTCAAACTATAATATATTTCCGGGAGGATACCCTGGAAAACAAAATGGAAGAAGTAAAGGGCTTGATGCGGGCTTACACCCGGGCAGTGGAAGATATCCAGGCCCAACCGGGGGCTTTTGATGATATTCTGACAGAGAAGGCCCGTGTGCCTCAAGAGGTTTTGGATCAACCGGATAAAACCGGGATGCAGGTGGTATTTTCATTACCGGAATTACCTGCTAAGGAAGATATTGCCGAAGTGGTGGATTGGATGCTGGAGCATGAGCTTTTGGATAAGGAATTAACTTATACAGATCTGGTTAACGAAGAGGTGCTGCAGTAATTTGACCATGGTGGAAATAGACAGGCTAAATGTTACTTACCGGGGTGAGAACGGTGTGGTTGAGGCCCTCCGTGACATTTCTCTGAACCTGGCCAAGGGCGGTAGCTGCGCCATCATCGGCCCTTCGGGGTGCGGTAAGTCTACACTTTTGTTTGTACTTGCCGGGCTAAACCGGAATTGGGACGGGCGGGTATCCGTAGGAGGGCGTTCCCCCGCCCCGGGAAGGCAGGAAATCTCTCTGATCCTTCAGGATTACGGCCTTCTGCCGTGGAAGACTGTGTGGCAAAATACGGTTTTGGGCCTAAAAATAAGGGGGATTCCCGCTCAAGAAATACAGGCGCGCGGGGAAAAGGTGCTCAAACAGATGGAGATTTGGGAATTGCGAAACTTGTATCCGGCACAGCTCAGCGGTGGGCAGAGGCAAAGGGTGGGAATTGCCCGCTCTTTGAGTCTAGAGCCCGAGGTTCTCTTAATGGACGAGCCCTTTTCATCACTGGATGCCTTAACCCGTGAAAGGCTACAGGATCTGGTGCTGGACATTTGGCAAAAAAGGTCTCTGACAATGGTTTTGGTTACGCACAATATAGAAGAGGCTGTTTTTTTAGGCAAGCGTATATTTATCCTTTCCCCGCGCCCGGGGTGCCTGGTGGAAGTTATTGACAATCCCTTGGCCGGCAATGCCCGTGCCAGGAAAGCGCCTGAATTTCACGCTCTCTCCAACCAAATAAGGGAAACCCTTGTGGCAGGGATGCGTACCGGGGGGGAAACCGTTGAATAGGGGCTATGGAAGCATAATAACCCGGGCCGGGGCTGTTTTTGTACTGGTTTTTCTGTGGCAAGCCCTGGCCCTTATTTTACAACTGGCTATACTTCCGGGGCCCGTGGAGGCCTTTCGCGTTTTTTTTGCGGAACTGGAAAAGGGGCTTGGGCATCACTTTCTTGTAAGTACCTACCGGGTTCTTACTGCCATATTAGTTTCCTTTGCTGCCGGTGTACCTTTGGGGCTACTGGTGGGACGGGAGAAAAAATTGGATAATTTACTTTCACCCTTTGTATACTTGATTTATCCCATTCCCAAAGTGGTCTTCTTACCCCTGGTGATGGTCTTGTTGGGATTGGGTGATCTCTCCAAAATATTCTTGATTACCCTTGTGGTTTTCTTTCAAATCTTCATGACCACCCGTGACGCGGCAAGGGGTGTAAACAAGGATGCCGTTTACTCCATGCAATCCCTGGGTGCAAGTCGCCTGCAGATATATCTACACGTTATATGGCCCGCCTGCTTGCCCAAGGTTTTAACAGCCCTTCGGGTAGGATCCGGCACAGCCATTGCTATACTCTTTATAGCGGAAACCTGGAGTTCCCGGGTGGGGCTGGGGTATTATCTTTTAAACTCCTGGTCCTCCTTTATGTGGGATAAAGTCTTTGCAGGCATTATCGCCATGGGCCTGCTGGGTTTCATCATTTACACAGCCCTGGATTACCTGGAACGAAAACTATGCCCGTGGGAGTATGTATAAAAAGGAACATCCTTCGACGTGGTCGGGCCACCGGGCGAAGGGAAGGAAAGCAGACTTTAGAGACAACATTTGGATGCTTATGCCTAAATCATTACCTGTTCCAATCTTGCCCGGTTATGGTAAAATGATTTCGAGAGACTTTTTTCAAGGTAAATAATGAACATATAAGCTTAATAAATATTCGCATATTGGGGAGCCCATGTTATGGGCTGAGAAAGGGCTAATGAGCACCTGACCCGGAGAACCTGATCGGGGTAATGCCCGCGTAGGGAAGGAACAGTGAAAAACGCACCTTGCCGCGGGTGCGTTTTTATTTTGCAATGTATTGTCCTTGTATATATAGTGACTGTATTTTACTTCAACTTTACTATGCTTTGGAAGGGAGTCAATAAAATGAAAATTGCATTAACCGTTGCGGGTTCTGATTCCGGTGGCGGTGCCGGTATCCAAGCCGACTTGAAAACCTTTGCCGCCAACGGGGTGTACGGAGCTTCAGTGATTACTGCGGTAACGGCCCAGAATACCACCGGTGTAAAGGGAGTAATGGATATCGAACCTTCATTTGTCGCGCTGCAAATGGAAACTGTTCTAGAAGATATGGACGTTGCCGCCGTCAAAATAGGGATGCTCTCCGGTGTGAAAATAATAGAACAGGTAGCTGCGGTGTTAAAGAATTATCCGCATATACCGGTGGTACTGGACCCGGTGATGGTGGCCAAAAGCGGCGATTACCTGCTGCGGCCCGAAGCTAGGCAAATCTTGATTGATAAACTGTTTCCCCTGGCGAAAGTTATCACCCCCAATTTGCATGAAGCCGGGGTTATAACCGGTTTTCCGCTCAGGGACCTGGAAGACATGAAAAAAGCCGCCAAAGCGATTAATGACATGGGTGTCGATAATGTACTGGTTAAAGGGGGCCATCTGGACGGCGACGCGGTTGATTTGCTATACAGCAGTACCGGGTTCGTAACCTACACTGCCCCGCGCCTTTCCAACGGAAACACACATGGCACGGGATGCACTTATTCTTCGGCCATAGCCGCTAATCTGGCCAAAGGAATGGAACTTAAAAAGGCCGTCAGCCGGGCCAAGGATTATATTACCGGCGCCATAGAAAATGCCTTCCCGGTGGGTAAAGGAGTGGGACCGGTCAATCATTTCCACAATACAGTTAGCCAGGGAGAGTGATGCCTGTGAAAATAACCGTAAACGGTGAGGAGAAAAAATTAGAGAGAGAAATTTCGCTTTTAAAATTTTTAGAGGAAAACAACATAAATACCGGCGTTGTGGTTGTGGAATACAATTATGACATTCCGGACAGGGAAAAGTGGAAAGACATAATCCTTTCGGACGGCGACAGGCTGGAAATACTGCAATTTGTGGGGGGAGGCTAAAAATGACTGATAAATTAATAATCGGACATCGAGAAATAACCAACCGGTTTTTTACCGGCACGGGTAAACATTCCAATGACAGCATTATTCCTCAACTGGTCAATGAATCGGGAATACAAGTTGTTACAGTGGCGCTGCGCAGGGTAAACCTGTCGTCACCCCAGGAAAACATATTAAGCCATATACCTAAAGAATGTATCCTACTGCCCAATACCTCCGGTGCCAGAAATTCAGAGGAAGCGGTACGCATAGCCAAGCTGGCCCGGGCATGCGGCTGCGGCAATTGGATCAAAATTGAAGTTACAAAAGACAATAAATACCTGCTGCCCGATAATTACGAAACGGCAAAAGCTACAGAGGTACTGGTCAAGGAAGGGTTTGTGGTATTGCCCTACGTGAGCCCGGATTTGATGGTAGGTAAGGACTTGGAAAACGCCGGTGCCGCCGCAGTAATGCCCCTGGGCGCGCCCATAGGCACCAACCGCGGGCTGCAGACAAAAGAACTCCTTCGCATTTTGATCGATGAAATTAACCTACCCATCATTGTTGACGCCGGTATAGGTCGTCCCTCGGAAGCTGCGGAAGCAATGGAAATGGGCGCTGCAGCGGTACTCGCCAATACCGCGGTGGCCACAGCCTCCGACCCGGTAACCATGGCAAAAGCCTTTAGCCTGGCTGTTGAAGCAGGGCGAAAGGCATACTTAGCCGGCCTGGGTCCGGTGAAAACCCAGGCCGAAGCCAGCTCACCCCTTACCGGTTTCCTGGACTGATTACGGGGGAGCGAACGAAGAAAATCACCAGGGCGCCAAAGCACAGAAAGTGAAGTAATTCAACAATAGGTGCCTGGTCCCGTTTACTTGAATTATTACTGAATACTTTTTTTCAAGGTAGACGCCCATGCCGCCGCAGGGCGGCGCCAGCAGAGGATGAAATAAGTTAATAAGTTAAGGGTCTGACCCCAATCTCGACAAGTCACTCCAGGGTGACCCGGTGATTTCCGGAGAGAGCGGAGCACTGAGTAGCGGCGCTCAGCCCGTCAAATCCCAAGAGTCATGACCCCGTAAGGGCGTGAAGAAGTAGTCAAGCAGTCTGTGGCAAGCGGCCTTCCGGGAGAAACTTATGCGCTGTACGAGAATAATTGCGGAGCGTACGGAGGAAACCACCGGGGCACCCGTGCACTTAGAGTAACTTTTAGCACAAAAGAACCGTCCCCGTGTGCACAAAGGTAGAAGGGAGGAAATTAGTATCAGCTTCTACGATATATATGAGAAAACAAAAAACTTAAACTTCGACAGCTTTTGGAATGCCCTCACAGGGAGCGATATATCACGGATACTGGCCAAAAACAGGCTGGATGAAAGGGACTTCCTGGCCCTTTTATCTCCAAAGGCATCCTCTTATTTAGAGGACATGGCCCAAAGGGCACACCGCCTAACAATACAACATTTCGGGCGCACTGTTTTGCTTTTCACGCCCCTTTACCTTTCCAATTACTGCAGCAACCACTGCGTGTATTGCAGCTTCAGCGCCCGGCATCACCTTTTGCGCAAAAAACTAACGCTCCCTCAGGTGGAAGAAGAGGCTAAAAGCATAGCGGCAACCGGGTTAAAACATATCCTTATTCTTACCGGAGAGTCGACCAAATACAGCCCGGTTTCTTATATCGAGGCGTGTGTCCAGGTGTTGAAGAAATACTTTGACTCCATAAGCATAGAAATATACCCCCTTACTACGGAGGAGTATGGCCGGTTGGTACGGGCCGGGGTGGACGGGCTCACAATTTTCCAGGAAGTATACAACCAGGAAACCTATTCACAGCTGCATCCCCGCGGGCCCAAAAGAAATTACCGTTTTCGCCTGGATGCGCCGGAAAGGGGTTGCCAGGCAAGAATGCGCAGTGTAAATATTGGTGCCCTGTTAGGGCTGGAGCACTGGCGCAAAGAAGCATTCTTTACCGGCCTGCATGCCGGTTACCTGCAAAATAAGTACTTGGATACCGAAATAAGTGTTTCAATACCGAGAATAAGGCCCAACATAGGGGGATTTTCCCCCAAATATAATGTGCAGGACCGGGATTTGGTGCAGATAATATTAGCTTTGCGTTTATTTATGCCCCGGGCGGGCATAACCCTTTCCACAAGGGAAAGGCTGGAACTGCGTGATAACCTGGTTAAGCTGGGGGTAACAAAAATGTCCGCCGGTGTTAGTACCGAAGTGGGGGGACACAGTGAGGAAAGTTCCGGGACAGGGCAGTTTGAAATATCAGATGAGCGCAGTGTGTTGCAAGTAAAACAAGCCCTGCTGAATATGGGTTACCAGCCGGTGCTTAAAGACTGGGAACCCCTGGACAGGGTTGCAAGCATATGAGAAATCCTTTTCTGGATGGGGTGCGGGGATACCTGGGCGAGGAGAATCTAAAGAAAATACAAAATGTAAAGGTGGGTATTGCCGGTGCCGGCGGGCTGGGATCAAACTGTGCCCAGCACTTGGTGCGCTCGGGATTTAAACACCTGGTACTGGTGGATTTTGACCGGGTGGATTACTCCAACTTAAACCGGCAGTTTTATTTCCCCGACCAGGTGGGCCAGCTAAAGGTTGAGGCTTTGGAAGCAAATTTAAAACGCATTAACCCTTGTCTTAATATCCGCGGGGTGCCCGGGAGGCTCTGCAAAGAAAATATGCTACAGCTTTTGGGTGAGTGCGCGGTGGTTGTGGAAGCCCTTGATGACGCTCTATGTAAGCGGGAACTGGTGGAAACTTTCATCCAAAGTAATAAACTGCTGGTTGCCGCATCCGGCATTGCCGGCTGGGGGAAAAGTGATGAAATCAGGATAAGGCAGGTTAATGACAGTTTTTATGTGGTGGGAGATATGGTCTCCGAAGCGGGAAAAGAGTGCCCGCCTGTTTCCCCGCGGGTAAATATAGTAGCGGCAAAGCAGGCGGATATAGTGTTAAGCCGGGTTTTAGAAGGGGATTTTTAGTTTAGTGGAGGGGTAAGAATGCAAAAAACAGACATTTATGCCATTACTGCAGAAGAATTCTCTCTGGGCCGTTCAAACATTGAAGTGGTTGAGGAACTGGTTAAGGCGGGGGTAAAAATAATTCAATACCGGGAAAAGGAAAAGAAAAAGCTATATAAGTACCAGGAATGTAAAAAAATCAGAGAAATCACCCGGGCAGCAGGTGTCACCTTCATTGTTAATGATGATGTGGATTTAGCATTACTGGTGGGCGCAGACGGTGTGCACGTGGGACAAGAGGACTTGCCGGTGGAAGAAGTGCGCAAACTGGTGGGAGAAGAAAAAATTATCGGCCTATCCACGCATACACCGGAACAGGCCCGGCACGCTGTTAAGATCGGTGCGGATTACATAGGTGTGGGTCCCATTTACGCTACCAACACCAAAAAAGATGTATGCGATCCGGTGGGGTTGGAGTACCTGGAATACGTTGCCAATAATATTAATATTCCCTTTGTGGTTATCGGGGGTATTAAAGAGCACAACATACACGAGGTAAAAGAGAAAGGGGCAACGTGCTTCGCCATGGTTACCGAGATAGTAGGGGCACAAGACATTCCCGCCAAAATCAAATCTATACGGCAGAAACTAAAATAAAAGGGGAACTACTTTGTAAAAGTGACTTTCGAGAGATTTTTCAAGGCAGACGTCCATCCGCCGAAGGCGGCACCAGCAGAGGGATGAAAAAGCTACTTTATGACTTTTGGGTACAACGAATAACGTGCTGCTGCAAAAGGAATTATTGACAAAATGAAGACCAAAATTGATAGGTAATGAATGCTTTTCCTAAAAGGTGGAAGGAGGCAGCGGTAAAGGTGTCGAAAAATAGAAAGAACCTTTTACCTGGAAAAGCCTTGCTCGTGAGGAACGGTTTTGCCTTAGGGGGTTAGAAATAGAGAGTCACGTTGTATTCCGGGCAGGAGTCTACCAGGGCCCGGGGATTTGGACTGCAGGAATATATGTCTATGCCGGCCGGAGCGGTGGAAATCGATTATTAATGGCAATACTATATGTTAGGAATATCTATAAGGGGAATGTCTATGAAAATTGAATCTCTTCGTGTTAAGAATTACAAGATTTTGAAAGATGTTAATTTGAAGGATTTGCCAAGTATGGCAGTGTTTCTGGGGGCTAACGGTTCGGGGAAGTCAACTTTATTTGACGCTTTTGGTTTTTTGCATGATGCCCTGATAGATAATGTTAGGGCTGCCATTACCAAAAGAGGTGGCTATAAGGAAGTAGTTTCGCGAGGTGAACGAGGCCCCATCGAATTTGAAATTAAATTTCGCCCTAAGCCTGGTGACCCGAAAGTTACTTATATGTTGCGTATTGGTTTAGATAAAAAGGGTATCCCAATAGTTAAAAGAGAAGTTTTAAAATATCGCCGGGGACAAAAGGGTAAGCCGTGGCATTTCCTGGATTTTTCTGAAGGTACCGGTGTTGCTATCGTTAACGAAAGTGAATATGGCCAGCCCGATGCAAAGCCCGAAAGGGAAGAACAGAGCTTGGATTCACCGGATATTTTAGCCATTAAGGGGTTGGGGCAATTTCAAAAATTCCCTCAAATTGCTGCTTTCCGCAGGCTGATTGAGGGCTGGCATGTATCTGACTTTCATAGAGACACTTACCCGCTCCACAAGAATAATTGCGGAGCGAACGGAGGAAACCACCGGGGCGCCCGCGCACTAAGAGTAACTTTTAGCACAAAAGAACCGTCCCTGTGTGCACTAATGCCGCCAAAGGCAGCACCAAAAGAATAAAGAAAAGAAAAGGGAAGCCCGGGGGAACAGGTGCGCAGCATAAGAGAAAACCTCCGGGCTTCCCAATTAAAAAAGATTTCAATACCTTGGGCAAATAAATTAATGGCCTGCCCCCATCACTCTATAATCATTACCACATCGTTAACATTAAGCGTATCTCCGGGACCCACCTTTATCTCTTTTATAGTACCGTTTCCAGGCGCATAAATCTTTACTTCCATTTTCATAGCCTCTATGGTAGCAACTTCGTCATTCGCGTTCACTTTCTGTCCTTCACTTACATCAATGGATAAAACAGTGCCCGGCATGGGGGTAACAACTTCCATCAGTAAAACCTCCTTTAAATTTTAACATTTAATTAATTTAGTGGCTTAATGCCAAAAACTTTTAAAAGAGATATGACCCGGCATGATGGTGTCTTAACCGGTAAGTGCGGAAATAAGCGCCCCGGCACATACCGCGGTACCTATTACTCCCGCTACGTTGGGTCCCATTGCGTGCATAAGCAGGTAGTTCTGCGGGTTTTCCTTGGCACCCATCATGTGTACCACCCTTGCCGCCATGGGGACGGCGGAGACACCTGCCGCACCGATAAGGGGATTGATTTTATTTTTGCTGCATATATTCATGAATTTAGCCATTAACACCCCGCCGGCGCAAGCAATGGTAAAGGCTACTATACCTATTATAAATACACCGATGGTATCCAGCCGGAGGAATGTTTCCGCCGTCATTCTGGATCCCACGCCCAGTCCCAGCAGGATAGTTACAATGTTCATCATGGCGTTGCGGCTTACATCGGTGAGGCGTTCAACAACACCGCATTCCATGAATAGATTTCCCAGCATAAACATGGCAATGAGTGGAGCGGATTTAGGGACTAACGAGATTATTACTATACAGCCCAAAAGCGGAAAAACTATCTTTTCACCTTTGCTTACCACACGCATCTGGGTCATAACTATGCTGCGTTCCTGCTTGGTTGTCAGTGCCCTGGCCACCGGTGGGATGATAATGGGGACAAGGGCCATATAAGAGTATGCGGCCACTGCCACCGCGCCCAGCAGGTGGGGAGCCAACGCGTTGGAAAGGAATATGGATGTGGGCCCGTCAGCACCACCGATAATCCCGACGGCCGCGGCTTCGGGAAGGGTGAAACCCAGCAGCAGGGCTGCGAAGAATGCTCCGTAAACTCCCAGTTGTGCGGCGGCGCCCAGCAAAAAGGTTTTAGGGTTGGCCAGCACAGGGCCGAAATCAGTCATTGCCCCGAGGCCTAAGAAAATGAGTGGAGGAATAAGTTCGTTGGAGATACCGTATTTATAGAAAATTTCAAAAAGGCCGTGTTCCCCTAACAATCCTGTTAGTGGAAAATTGGCGATAAATATTCCAAACCCGATGGGTATCAATAGTAAAGGCTCTATTTGTTTCTTAATGGCCAGATAAAAGAGTCCAAATGCAACTAACCACATAACCAAATTGCCCGCAGTTAGATGAAACACTCCCATATCGGCAAGGTTTTTGGCAATTTGTTCTTGCACTTAAAGCGCCTCCCTTTTAATGGTCAGCCTGTGAAAGTTGCCCGGACAGGCTGTCATAAAAATTATTTGTATACGGGATACTGGCATATTGTATACAAAACACAGTTTAAAAAAAGTCCCTATCGATGGGCACCGGTTTCCGACTGCTTGGCTTTGTTGCGCTTGGCATTATACTCAAAAACTTTACCTGTAGCCGTGACCGTTAAACTCAACAGCGTTAATACGGCAAAAACCGAGACAACACCTGTAATCGCTACAACACCTGCAGAAGACCATTCTGCCATGTGGTTCACCTCCCATCGGAGACTCTTTTACTAATTGTTCAAATATTCAACCTGTTGGTAAAATTGTAATTGTTTTATGTGCTAATAGCAACAGTTTTTCATAAATTTAATATTTTGTTCTAATTTTGTTCCTTTTGGTATTTTTTATTTCGCCCTACCAGTAAATGCAGGGATTGACTCCCGGGATGCCGAATTCTTTTGCATAATTTTATAATTAAAAGCGTGTTCTACGAAGGAGAGATAATTTGTGCCCGATGAGGATAAGATCCACAAGTTGGCGGATTTAATCAAGAGTTCAAACCGGGTTTTTGCTTTAACCGGGGTGGGCATAAGTACCGAAAGCGGTATACCTGACTTTCAGAGTTTGGGGCCAGGATTCCTGGAAAAAATAGATCCTGAAAAATCTTTAAGTCTCACCGACCTCTACAGAAGGCCGGCGATATTTTATGATAAATTTCTTAATCTATGGTACAGCTTTATGGATGTCAGGCCAAACCAGGGACACCTGGCCCTGGTCGAAATGGAAAAGATGGGTCTTTTACAGGGCGTAATTACTCAAAATATCGATGGTTTGCACCGAGCGGCCGGATCCAAGAAGGTCTGGGAAGTACACGGGCACCTGCGTACCGGTTACTGCATCAGGTGCAGTGATATTTTTCCCCTGCCGGAAATAATCAGCCGGGTTGAACAAGGGGAAAATCCCCCGCTATGTGCTAGTTGCCGGGGAATCATAAGGCCCAGCGTGGTGCTTTATGAGGACCTCATGAGCCCGGATTTCTTTGAGGCCCGCTCGGAAATGGCTGGGGCCGACCTTTTGATAATAGTAGGTAGTAAAATGAGGGTCCAGCCCGCAGCTTCACTCCCGGCCTTAGCATCCAAAGTGGCCGTCATAACCATGCGCACCACGGCCTGGGATGACAGGGCGGAAATATTGATAAACCAACCCATAGGCAAAACACTGACAAGCCTGGTGGATATTTTGAAAAAACAGTAATGGTATTATAAGGGATATTCTTATAACTCAACAATCGTGCCTGGCACCATTCCCTTGAGTTATTACTGAATACTTTTTTTCAAGGTAGACCCCCATGCCGCCGATGGCGGCACCAGCAGAGGAATGAAAAAGTGACTAAGTGCGTTTTATATACAGCGAATACCGGGCTTAAGGCGGGGGCAACACCCGGAGCGAACATACGCAAGTAAATCAAAAGAGCGAACGGAGCGGAGGATCAGCGGCGAATCTTGTCTGAGCGAAGCGAGTTATGAGCCGCCCGGAGCGGAGTGAGCTCTTTCAATTAAAGGCTGAGTAAGTGAGCGCAGGGTGTTGCCCCCGCCGGGGAAGTAATTAGCTTATTAACGACACAAGAGAGTTTTTTCAAGGTAGACGCCCATGCCGCCGAAGGCGGCACCAGCAGAGGAATGAAAAAGTACCACCAGGGTGACCCGGTGATTTCCGGAGAGAGCGGAGCACTGAGTAGCGGCGCTCAGCCCGTCAAATCCCAAAAGCCATGACCCCTTAAGGGCGTGAAGAAGTAGGTAAGCAGTCTGTGGCAAGCGGCCTTCCGGGAGAAACTTATTAGCTGCACGAGAATAATTGCGGAGCGAACGGAGGAAACCACCGGGGCGCCCACGCACTAAAAGTAACTTTATAAAGGGTTTTTCAAGGGTGACGTTCATGCCGCCGAAGGCGGCACCAGCAGATGATGAAAAAGTTGCGTTATGGCTTTTGTACACAGCGAATACCGGGAGAAGGCGGGGGCAACACCCGGAGCGAGTGACGGCAACGGCATGGTCCCAGTCGGAACAAGGTCTTGGTAGCTTTGCCGTTGCGGACGCAACTTATTATAAACAAAAGTCAATGTGTCAAAGAGCGAACGGAGCGGAGGAACAGCGGCGAATCCTGTTTGAGGCTGTAATGTTTCTTTGGACAGGATTGAATTGGGTGACAGTATCCCGGTTTGTATATAACAATAAAAGGCGGCCTTGCCAGCACCTAACCCGGTCCCTGTTGAAAGGAATATTATTCCCTTAACAAAGTACTTGGGAAAAATGGTTATGTGCTGGGCCCGGTCCCGCCTCGGTTTAGGATTGGGAATTCCTTGACAGGTAAATTCTTACGGTTACCTCTTTTTTCCTGTGGTATTTTCTTTTTTTTGATCTGGCCTGGCAAACATGGGCATAACTTCGGTATTGAATGAAGCCAAACCACTGTTAATTTGTTTTACCGCCTCTCTCATGCTGTTAATGGTATTGTTTAGTGTATTAATTCTTTCTACGGGGTCCGGAGTGTGTGCCATCATTAATAAAACCATGGCTGCCAGGGGGTTTTGGAAAAAATGGGAGTTATCGGCCATTTCCTATCCTCCTTTTCTGTTTCTTAACCAGAATATGTTTTAAATGGTACGATTGCTACTGATGTCAATTATAAATTAAGCTAAAAAGGGCCACCGGCCCTTTTTTCGTTGCGTCAAATTTATTATTGTATTTTTATTCATGTAATTGTATAATTATCACATTCGTTGTTTTTGACCCACAGTATGGAGGTGTTGGTTTTGGTAAAAGTCGGGATTATAGGTGCCACTGGGTATGCCGGTTCGGAGTTGGTAAAAATCATTCACGGCCACCCCGGGGCGGAGATAAAGGTTTTAACTACTCAGAGCTATGCGGGAAAGCCCTTTTGGGAGGTTTACCCGTACTTGTATAAATATGTGGATATAACTTGCAGGGAGCTGGATCTGCCGGCTTTAGTACAGGAAGTGGATGTGGTATTTACCGCTCTCCCCCACGGTCATGCCATGCCGGTGGCTATGGAAACAGCCAAGCAGGGCAAAAGGCTTATAGACCTGGGAGCGGATTTCAGGTTCAAAAATTATAATAAATATGAAAAATGGTATAAGGTGGAGCATACGGCACGGGAGTTGATTGAGCAAGCAGTTTACGGTTTACCTGAATTGCACCGGGAAAAAATACGCCGGGCTTCCATTGTGGGGAACCCCGGTTGCTATCCCACCAGCGCCATTTTAGGGTTGGCCCCCTTGATGGCGGAAGGCCTATTGGACCCGGACAGCCTGATTATTGACAGTAAGTCCGGAGTGTCCGGCGCCGGCAGGGGGCTTTCCCTGGGGACTTTGTATTGTGAAGTCAATGAAAATATAAAAGCCTATAATATAGGTATCCACAGGCATACCCCGGAAATAGAGCAGGAGTTGAGTGCCGTTTTCGGCCGGGAAATAAAGCTGTCTTTTACGCCTCACCTGACGCCCATGAACCGGGGTATATTGAGTACCATGTACGGTAAGTTAACCCGCCGGATGGATACAATGGTTTTACATGAACTGTATGTAAGCTATTATACCGAGGAACCCTTTGTGCGCGTCCTTCCACCGGGGATGCTGCCGCAGACCAAGGCGGTTACAGGGTCCAATTGCTGTGATATTGCAGTTACCGCAGACCCCCGTACCGAAAGGGTGGTGGTTACCTCGGCCATAGATAATTTGATCAAGGGAGCTTCGGGTCAAGCAGTACAGAACATGAACATAATGTACGACTTTGAAGAGACCACAGGGATAGATAAACCGGGAATGTATCCGTAAAGAGAATTAACACTTTGAGGGGAATAAGAGGATATCCTTATCTGGAGCAATGGGAGTGATAAATTTGGATGTAACAAAAGACAAGTTTACGAAAGTCAAGGGAGGCGTTACCGCTGCCCGGGGGTTTTTGGCAGCGGGAATCAGAAGCGGGTGTAGAAACGGCAAGCGGGATTTGGCCCTTTTATATTCCCAGGAACCCGCTTCGGTTGCCGGGGTCTATACTCAAAATAAAGTGAAAGCCCATCCCCTGCTTTTAACCCGGGAACGGGTAAAAAGCGGGACCGCCCGGGCTGTGGTAATCAATTCCGGTAACGCCAATGCCTGTAATGGTGCCCGGGGGATGGATGATGCCAAAAAAATGACGGCAGAGGTAAGCCGTTTAATGAATATAGACGGGGAAAGTGTATTGGTTTCTTCCACGGGTGTGATCGGGCAGCCAATGCCCATGGATAAAATTATTCCGGGAATCAGTTTGGCAGTCAAGGAATTAAACCAGGCGGGTGGAGATGCTGCTGCCGAGGCAATCATGACCACCGACACGGTTAGCAAGCAAACAGCTTTATCCATGGAAATGCAAGGGGTAAAAGTAACCCTGGGTGGAATGGCCAAGGGGTCGGGCATGATCCACCCCAATATGGCCACTATGTTGGGATTCATCACCACGGATGCGCTTATTTCGCCGGAACTGCTGCAGTCGGCCCTGGGTTATGCCGTGGAAAGAAGTTTCAACATGATCACCGTGGATGGAGATACCAGCACCAATGATATGGTATTGGTAATGGCCAACGGGACCGCAGGGGGAAAGGAATTAAAAGAAGGGGACAAAGAATTTGACCTTTTCCAAGCTGCCCTTTTGGAGGTTTGTACCACCCTGGCCAAAATGATAGCAAGGGACGGTGAAGGGGCCACCAAGCTCCTGGAGGTAAAAGTAAGCAATGCAGCGTCCGAAGCCGATGCCCGGCTGGCGGCCAGGGCCGTGGCTTCTTCCAGCCTGGTGAAGTCCGCGGTATTCGGGAGGGACGCCAATTGGGGACGCATCCTGTGTGCCGTGGGGTATTCCGGGGCCGAATTTCAGCCGCAAAAAGTTGATATATTCATTGGAGAAGAACAGGTGGCCAAAGATGGGGGCGCCCTTAATTTCAGTGAGGAAAGGGCCTTGGAAATATTGTCCGCCGATCGTGTGGTTATAAAGGTGGATATGAATAATGGGCCATACGCGGCAACGGCATGGGGCTGTGATCTCACTTATGATTATGTAAAAATTAACGCCGATTATCGTACGTAAGGGGGAGAGACTGTGCTCAGTGCCCGGGAAAAGGCTTCCATCTTAGTGGAAGCTTTACCATATATAAAAAAATTTTACGGTAAGACCGTGGTCATTAAATATGGCGGCAATGCCATGATTAATTGCCAGTTGAAACAGGCCGTTTTAACCGATATAGTCTTAATGAAGTATGTAGGAATGCACCCGGTTATAGTTCACGGCGGGGGACCGGGCATAACAGGCATGCTTGAGCGGGTGGGCAAAAAGTCGGAGTTTGTAGGCGGCCTGCGGGTGACCGATGAAGAGACAATGGATATAGTAGAAATGGTACTGGTGGGTAAGATCAATAAAGAAATTGTAGGTATGTTAAATAACATCGGAGGCAAGGCTGTGGGACTTTCGGGCAAGGATGCGGATTTACTTATGGCCCGCAAGAAATACGGCCGGGTGCCGGCTGAAAATGGAGAAGATGAAGTAGTTGATATTGGCCAGGTGGGGGCAATTGACAGGGTAAACCCGGAGATTATATCCACCGTTATCCGGGAGGGATATATCCCCGTGGTGGCACCGGTGGCTGCCGGTGAGGGGGGTAAAAGCTATAATGTCAATGCCGACAGTGCTGCCGGTGCCCTTGCCGAGGCTTTGCAGGCGGATAAACTTATTATCCTCACCGATGTTGAGGGAATCTTAGCCGATAAAGATGATACCGAATCGTTAATTTCTACCATTAAAGTGTGTGAAGTCCCGGATCTGATCCGAAAGGGAATAATCCAGGGGGGTATGATTCCCAAAGTAGAATGCTGTGTTTCCGCCGTTAACAGCGGTGTCAAAACCACCCATATACTTGATGGCCGGGTGCCCCACTCCATTTTACTGGAAATTTTCACCGACAGGGGTATAGGTACCATGGTGGAGTAGTTTTTAGACCCGGCAAGGTATAATAAAATTTCTAAGATCTGTATGTACGGGGGAGGTTTTTATGTGGGTACCCAAGAAATGATGGAGCTGACAAAAAAATATATAATGAACACATACGGGCGCTTGCCCGTGGTTCTGGTTAAGGGACAGGGCGCGCGGGTGTGGGACGCTGAAGGTAACGAGTACCTTGATTTTGTGGGCGGTTTGGCGGTGGATTCCCTGGGGCACTGCCACCCCGCTGTGGTGGAAGCAATTACTGAGCAAGCCGGCACCCTTATGCATGTGAGCAATCTGTATCATATTGAGCCCCAGGGCAGGCTGGCGCGCTTGCTGGTGGAGAATTCCTGTTGCAGCAAGGCCTTTTTTTGTAACAGCGGTGCCGAGGCCAATGAGGGTGCCATTAAACTGGCCCGCAAGTACGCCAAGCTAAACAATGGTCCCGATAAATTTGAGATAATAACAGCCCTGAAGTCTTTTCACGGTCGTACCCTGGCTACCATAACCGCCACGGGACAAGAAAAATTTCAAAAGGGGTTTGAGCCGCTGCCCCCGGGGTTTAAATATGTTCCCTTTAATGACCTAAAGGCCCTGGAGGAAGCCGCCGGTCCAAACACCTGCGCTGTCATGCTGGAACCGGTACAAGGTGAAGGTGGCGTTAATGTAGCGGAACAAGGCTACCTGGAAGGTGTTAAGGAGTTTTGTAAGAATAACGGGCTGTTGCTTATATTTGACGAAGTACAGTGCGGGCTGGGGCGCACCGGTAAACTTTTTGCGTACCAGCAGTACGGTGTCGAGCCGGATATTATTACCCTGGCCAAGGCACTGGGCGGAGGATTTCCCATTGGTGCGGTACTGGCCAAGGATAAAGTTGCGGCAGCATTTCAGCCCGGTGACCATGCCTCCACCTTCGGGGGAAATCCCCTTGCTTGCGCCGCGGGTGTTGCCGTTATGGAAACCATGCTGGAGGAAGGTTTCCTGGAAAAAGTAACATTATCCAGTGTATATTTTAAGAAATGGCTGGATGTACTGGCCGGGAAATACAACTCTGTCAAAGAGGTAAGGGGTATGGGCTTCTTACTGGGCATGGAGCTTACCATTGACGGTACAGCTATAGTGTCCAAGTGCCAGGAAATGGGACTGCTCATAAACTGTGTCAACGGTAATACTTTGCGCTTTATCCCGCCCCTTAACGTAACCCGCGGGGAAATGGACCGGGCGGTGGAAGTACTTGACCAAGTCCTAGGCAAAGTATAAATAAGGGCAACCGCTTGGTGTGAATAAAGCAGTATATGTGGATTTACCTTGCTGGTGAAGCAGGACGGGAAAGGAGCGGGCAGCACCCGGAGCGAATGACGGCAACGGCATGATACCTGTCGGAACAAAGGTCTTGGTAGCTTTGCCGTTGCGGGCGCAACTTCTTATGCACAAGAGCCAGTGTGTCAAAGAGCGAACGGAGCGGAGGAACAGCGGCGAATCCTGTTTGACCCGAAGCGAGTTATGCAGCCGCCCGGAGCGGAGTGAGCTCATACAATCAAAATGCCCGAGTAAGTGAGCGCAGGGTGTTGCCCGCTCCGGAAGGTAAACTAAATTAGTGGGCACAAAAAGAAAGTTTGCTATCAGTCTTAGGGGTTGGCCCCCTTGAGGTTAGAATATATTTACAAGAAGGTGAGTCTATGCCATTATTAAGGGGTAATTTAAAGGGAAGAGATATGCTCTCCCTAAAGGACTATACCCCGGAAGAAATAACACAAATAATGGATTTGGCAGATGAACTTAAATCAACCCATAAAGAAGGAAATCACTCATCATTATTGCAAGGCAAGACCCTGGGTATGATTTTTCAAAAACCCTCAACGCGTACACGGGTAAGTTTCGAAGTGGCAATGTTCCAACTGGGGGGGCACGGGCTCTATCTCAGCGCCTCGGATTTGCAGTTGGGGCGCGGGGAAACCATTTCCGATACCGGCAAGGTTTTAAGCCGTTACCTGGACGGTATTATGATTCGCACCTTTGCACAAAAGGATGTGGAGGAACTGGCCCAAAGTGCCGAAATCCCGGTTATTAACGGTCTTACAGACCTTCTACACCCGTGTCAGGTTCTGGCGGACCTGCAAACCGTTAGGGAACACAAGGGTGACCTGCGGGGACTGAAACTGGCATACCTGGGGGACGGAAACAATGTGTGCCATTCCTTGCTTTACGGTTGTGCCAAAATGGGAATGCATATCAGCGTTGCCTCGCCGCAGGATTACCTTCCCGTGCCGCACATTGTAGAAGAGGCACGCAGTGTGGCCGGGGAAACCGGCGGGAGTGTAACTATATTATTAAGTCCCCTGGAGGCGGTGCAGGATGCCGATGTGGTGGTAACAGACGTCTGGGCCAGCATGGGGCAGGAAGCGGAACAAAAGGAACGGCTGAAAATCTTTGCTCCGTACCAGGTAAATACCGATCTGGTGAGGCGGGCCAAGCCTGATTTTATTTTTATGCATTGCCTGCCGGCGCACAGGGGAGAGGAAGTCTCGGACGAGATAATTGACGGCTCCCATTCCGTGGTCTTTGATGAAGCGGAAAACCGGCTTCACGCTCAAAAGGCACTGTTAGCTCTATTAATGGGATAGATCTTTATTTAATTAAACTAATTTTCAAAGGAGCGTAATCCAAGTGAAAAAAGTAGTATTGGCCTACTCCGGGGGGCTGGATACATCCATTATTATACCCTGGCTTAAGGAAAATTACGGTTACGAAGTTATTGCCATGGCCGCCGATCTGGGACAGGGGGAGGAGCTGGAGCCCCTGGAGGAAAAGGCCATTAAAAGCGGTGCCAGCAAGATATATATTGAAGATGTGCGCCGGGAATTTGTGGAAGAATACATTTTCCCCACCCTAAAGGCCGGGGCCGTTTATGAAGGAAAGTACCTGCTGGGCACTTCCATGGCCAGACCCCTGATTGCCAAAAAACTGGTGGAAATAGCAGAAAAGGAAGGCGCAGAAGCGGTGGCCCACGGCGCCACCGGGAAGGGAAATGACCAGGTGCGTTTCGAGCTGGGCGTTAAAGCTCTGGCCCCGGAGTTAAAAATTGTCGCTCCCTGGAGGGAATGGGATATCCGTTCCAGGGATGATGCCATAGACTATGCTAGGGAAAGGGGAATCCCCGTACCCGTCACCAAAGATAGGCCTTATAGCATGGACCGCAATATATGGCACTTGAGTCACGAAGGAGGGGATTTGGAGGACCCCGGCAAGGAACCACCGGATGATGTATTACTGCTCACGGTTTCCCCGGAAGAAGCTCCAGACAAGCCTTCCTATGTGGAGATATATTTTGAACAGGGGATTCCCTGCCGCCTGAACGGTGAAGAGAAAGACCCCGTAGAGCTTTTGGAAGAACTAAATTCCCTGGGCGGAGCCAACGGTGTGGGAGTTGTGGACATGGTGGAGAACCGCTTGGTGGGTATGAAATCCAGAGGCGTTTACGAGACCCCCGGTGGTACCGTGCTCTATCTGGCCCACAGGGAACTGGAACTTTTGACATTGGACCGCAGTACCCTTCACTTTAAGGAGCAACTGGCAATTCGTTATGCAGAACTGGTCTATGACGGTGTTTGGTTCTCCCCGCTGCGTGAGGCCATGGACGCCTTCGTGGATAAAACCCAGCGCACCGTTACCGGCACCGTGCGCATGAAACTTTACAAGGGCAACTGCACCCCTGCCGGGGTGACATCACCCTATTCCCTATACGATGAAGACCTGGCCACCTTTAACGAAGACGATGTCTACAGCCAGGCCGACGCCGAGGGCTTCATCAACCTCTTTGGCCTACCCCTTAAAGTGCGGGCCATCATGGAAAAGAAATCCGGCTTGGGGTCAGGCCATTAACTTATTAACTTATTTGCTGCCAGTTTAGTACCACCTTATTTAAACACCGGTTTTTATGTATAGCCGCGGGTTTCCCCGCGGCTTCTTAATTTTTTTGCCGGTTACTTCATTTGCTAAACATTCTTATTCCTAAAAAGGAATATTGAAGAATAAATTACATATAAACGGCCATGCCGCCGTACGGCGGCACCAGCAGAAGGATGAAAAAAGTTGTTTTATGGCTTTTATACACAGTGAATACCGGGAGAAGGCGGGGGCAACACCCGGAGCGAACATACGCAAGTAAATCAAAAGAGCGAACGGAGCGGAGGATCAGCGGCGAATCTTGTCTGAGCGAAGCGAGTTATGAGCCGCCCGGAGCGGAGTGAGCTCATTCAATTAAAGGCTGAGTAAGTGAGCGCAGGGTGTTGCCCCCGCCGGCGAAATAAGTACCTTTATAAGAAACCGCAAGAGAGTTTTTTCAAGGTAGATGGATAAAATCACCCTATAATTAAGCCCTCAAATATGAATTTTTCTCGCAAAAAAACCAATGTTTTCTTTTGTATAAATTGGACGTATGGTATAAAATACACGGTAAATATGGAAAAAGGGGATATGTGGTAATGAAAGTTTTGCTTGTGTATCCCAAATATCCGGAAAGTTTTTGGAGCTTTCATCACGCGCTAAAGTTTATCGGTAAGAAATCTGCTCACCCACCTTTGGGATTATTGACCGTAGCATCCTTGCTGCCGGATGAATGGGAAGTAAAACTGGTGGACCTTAATGTGGAAAATTTAAGGGATGAGGATATAGCATGGGCTGATTATGTCTTTATCAGTGCCATGGTCATCCAGCGAAGCTCCGTTGAAGATGTCATTAAGCGCTGCCTCGATACAGGGGTAAAGGTTGTGGCCGGAGGCCCCCTTTTTACCATGGAGCCCGAGGAGTTTGACCAGGTCAATCACCTTGTCCTGGATGAAGCCGAGGTCACATTGCCCGAGTTTTTAGCCGATTTAGAAAAGGGTGTTCCAAAGCATATTTATACCCGCCGGGAGAAACCCCAACTGCACAACACCCCCGTTCCCAGGTGGGATCTCATTGATATGAATGAATATGCCGTAATGACCGTGCAGTATTCCCGGGGGTGTCCCTTTGATTGTGAATTCTGCGATATAACCGCTCTTTTCGGGCGCCGGCAGCGGCTAAAGCCGGTGGACAAGATGCTGGCCGAATTGGACGCCATTTACCGGCGCGGCTGGCGGGGCAGTGTTTTCATTGTGGACGATAACTTTATCGGCAACAAGTCAACATTGAAAAATGAGGTTCTTCCAGCCATCATCGCCTGGATGGAGGAACACAAGCATCCCTTCTGGTTTACCACCGAGGCATCCATAAACCTGGCTGATGATGAAGAACTAATGGATATGATGAGAAGGGCTGGGTTTATACACGTTTTCGTGGGCATTGAAACGCCCCACGAGGAAAGTCTCAACGAGTGTAATAAGTTTGCCAACATGAACCGGAATCTTGTTTCTTCGGTTAAAAAAATACAAAACTATGGTATGCAGGTCAGCGGAGGATTTATTATCGGTTTTGACAGCGATACACCCTCCATCTTTGAAAGACAGATCAAATTTATTCAGGAAAGCGGTATTGTAACCGCCATGGTGGGGCTTTTAAACGCTCCCAAGGGCACCAGGCTTTACGAACGTCTGCAAAGGGAAAACCGGCTTTTATCCCAACATTTCTCAGGTAACAACACCGATTATTCTCTAAACTTTATCCCTAAAATGAACAGGCAAACACTTATAGATGGCTATAGAAAGGTAGTTGAAACAATTTACGACCCCGCCCGCTATTATGAGCGCATGCTGGAATTTTTTAAAGAATTTAAGCCCGCACGGCGCTACCGTCCCAACATGTTTCGGATGTGTTACTTAAAGGCCTTTTTCAAGGCCATGTTCTACCTGGGGGTAATCGAAAAGGGGCGCCACCATTATTGGAAGATGCTCATTAAAACCCTGGCCAAATATCCCCACTGCTTACCCGATGCCGTAACCTTTGCTGTATACGGCCTGCATTTCCGAAAAATCTTCGGTATCGACCGTGGGGTCAGACCCCCAACTTATTAACTTATTTCCTTGAAAAGTCCCATGCCCCCTGGTAAAATACTATGGGGGTGTTATTTTTTGGCAAGAAGCTTGCGCGTTGAATATCCGGGTGCCGTATACCACGTTATACAGAAGGGAAATAACGGGGAGCACGTATTTGAACGTCCTGAAGATAAATACTACCTAATGGAACAATTTCGCAAGGCGGTTAAAGTTGACGGCATTGAACTGTTCGCCTATGCAATAATGAGCAATCATTATCATCTTGCCCTTCGAGTGTCGGAGGAGCCGCTATATAAAGTGATGCACCGCATCAATACAAGCTATGGTACATATTACAATAAAGTAAACAAGAGATCGGGTCATGTATTTGGGGGGAGATATAAGGCTATTCTTGTTCAAGAAGATAAATACCTGATTTCCCTGGTGAAATACATCCACAGAAACCCGGTAAATGCGGGAATTTGTGCCAGGGTAGAAGATTATCACTGGTCCAGCGATTACTACTATAGAAAAATGAAACCGGGCTTTATCCAGTTCGGTTTATTGTTGGACATGTTATCCCCGGATAAGAGTAAATCCGTGGCGCAGTATAAAATTTTAATGTCCCAGGATGACGATCCCGACTATGTGGCGGTGGTAAATGCGGGCTATACCCAGCCGGCCGAATCCCAGGAAGAAAAAAAGCCATTTAATGGCGCCGTGAAAAAACCCCTGGATCAAATATTAAAAGAAGTAACGGATAACAAAGATGAATTCGAATTTATCAAGAAAGGTTCAAGGCTGAGGAAATTTACGAAAACCAAGGCGGCTTACGCAAAATCCGCTTGGGAACAGGGATATTCAATGGAGGAGATAGGCCGTCACATAAATGTTTCCGCGGCGGCGGTTTTTAAATATTTAAACAGGTAGTTTCAACTGGTTGCAAATGGTTAAGAATAAGTAAATAAGTTAAGGGTCTGACCCCATGAGGAGGATACATTTGAGTAAATTATGGGCCGGGAGATTTCAGAAGAAAACGTCACACCTGGTGGATGATTTTCACTCTTCCATTTCCTTTGATCAAAGACTTTATAAATACGACATCCAGGGCAGTATCGCCCATGCCAGGATGCTGGGCAAGACCGGGATACTGACGGCGGAGGAAGCAGAGAAAATCGTTAAGGGTTTGCAGGAGGTTTTGAAGGACATAGAATCCGGTGAGGCTGAGTTTTCCGTGGAAGCGGAAGACATACATATGAATGTGGAGCAGCTGCTCACGGAAAAAATAGGCCCCCTGGGCAAGAAACTGCATACCGGGCGCAGCCGTAATGACCAGGTGGCCCTGGATATGCGCATGTACGTTAAGGCGGAGATAAAGGAAATAATCTTGCTTTTAAATCAATTGCAGGAAACTCTATTGGATCTGGCTGAGAAAAACACGGAAACGGTGATGCCTGGTTACACTCACCTGCAGCGGGCCCAGCCCGTAACCCTGGCTCACCATTTGATGGCTTATCTGATGATGTTCCGGCGGGATGTGGATAGGCTTAGGGACTGCTACCGGCGGGCCGATGTTATGCCCCTGGGGGCGGGGGCCCTGGCGGGAACCACCTTTCCGCTGGACAGGTATTATGTGGCGCAGGAGCTTGGTTTTGGCGCAGTGACGGAAAATAGTTTGGACTCAGTGGCCGACCGGGATTTTGTTGTTGAATTTACCTCGGCGGCAGCTTTGGTGATGATGCACCTCAGCCGCTTTTGTGAAGAAATTATCCTCTGGTCTTCGGCGGAATTCGGCTTTATCGAGCTGGACGATTCCTACAGCACCGGGAGCAGCATGATGCCCCAAAAGAAAAACCCGGATGTGGCGGAGCTTATCCGGGGGAAAAGCGGCAGGGTCTACGGTTCTCTGCAGAGCCTTTTGACCATGCTCAAGGGACTTCCCCTGGCTTACAATAAGGACATGCAGGAGGATAAGGAACCCCTTTTTGATGCGGTGGATACCGTGAAAAAGTGTCTGCTGGTTTTTCGCCCCATGATTTCCACCATGCAAGTGCGGGATTCCGTTATGAAAAAAGCGGCGGGCGGCGGCTTTACCAATGCCACCGATCTGGCGGATTACCTGGTGAATAAAGGGGTACCCTTCCGGGAAGCCCATGCGGTGGTGGGCAAGATTGTATGGTACTGCGTGGAGCAGGGGAAGGATTTGGAAGGAATCCTTTTGGAGGAGTACCGGCAGTTCAGCCCTGTTATCGAGACCGATGTTTATGATTTCATTTCCACGGACCGCTGCGTGGAGGCCCGGAGTATTTTTGGCGGCCCGGCCCCGGCAACTGTGCAGGAACTTATTAACCGGCACCGGCAAAGATTAGAACAAGAGGAAGCGGAGCAGGAAGAATAATCATGGAGAGATTAATTTCCAGTTACGGTGGGAGCTAATATAAATATGTTAAGTTGGCAGCAGTTTATGGTCAGCGCCCTTGTGGGCGCTGCCATCGGTTATATCACCAATTGGATAGCAATAAAAATGTTGTTCCGCCCCGTTCATCCCAAGCGGGTGCTGGGGGTGCGCCTGCCCTTTACCCCGGGTGTAATTCCCAAAGAAAAGGACCGTTTGGCCAGGAGTATTGGGGATACAGTAAGCGGGCACCTTCTGACCGGGGAATATATTTCCGGGCAATTACTGTCTCCCGGTGCCGAGGATAGGGTGCGGCAGCTGGTTCGGGATAATGTCAGCCGGGTAAAGGGTAAAACGGTGGCAGAGTGTTTGGAGCAAATGGGTTTGGACTCGCCTGCCCGGGATAAGTGGTGGGAGCAAGCTAATGAAATAATCCTAAAAGGGATAAAGGACCGGCGTGTGATAGATTTTATTTCCGGGCAGCTGGCAGCGGGAGCTGTGCAGTTGCTGGACAGGCGCCCGGAAAAGTTATTAAATACCGCCGAGTATAAAGCGTGCCGGGACCACCTGGAAAGGGCGATTTTGAGTTTCCTTTGCCAAAAGGAAAACCGGATACAATTGCAACAATTTCTGGCTGGGAGGGTTGACCTGCTATGTGAAAGCACCTCCACCGTCAAGGACTATCTGCCTGAAGGATTACTGGTGGAGCTCCGGGATTGGGTGGGAGAACAGGCACCCCGGGTGGTAAGTTTGGTGGATAGCTATCTAAATGCCCCGGATACCAGAAAACTATTGGCCAAAAGGGTGGAAGGGTTCTTCGGACAGGGCTTTCTGCACCGGATAATGGGTAATGTACTGGGCAGGCTGGGTAATGACTCCGGTCAATTGGCGGATAAGATTGTCGATGAAGTGGCGGGTTTCTTTTCCGAGCCGGAAAACCGGAAACTATTGGCACAGAAACTGGAATCCATGTTTAATGACCTGCTGGACCAGCGAATTTGCGACCTGGCGGCAAAATTAGATGAGGAGTCCCGCAACAAGGCATTAGTTGAATTTAGCCATTGGTTAAGCGATAGATTGTGCTCGGGTGAGCTTCTCTCCGTACTGCTGGCCAGAACCGAAAAAACACTGGCCACCTCAAACCTGGCCTGGGGAGAACTCTTGGGATTGCAAGATAAGCAGCAAGCCGAGCTAAATATAAAAGAATATCTAACCGAAGCAATTATAAAAACTACCGGGCGCCCTGATTTTGAAACGTTCCTAACCGGCTTTATACAAAAACTGTCCTCCCGGGTAATGAATTCCGGGATCAATGAATTATGGCCTGATTTGACGCCGGACAAAACTGCACCGTTAGAGGAAAAAGTATTAACCCATTACCGCGGTTTTGTAGGGCGTTACTTGCCGGACATATTAAGATTTGTGGATATAAGCCAATTAATTTCCCGGCGTGTGGATGATTTGGATGTTCTGCAGGTGGAAGAGCTGGTTCTTGGCATAATGCGCCGGGAACTGGTGGCCATAACCTGGCTGGGGGCGCTATTGGGTGCGGGCATAGGCATAAGCATGGTATTTCTGCAGCAATTTCTATAGGAATATAAAACTGGCTAGCGCACACCCCTGCCGCCGTACGGCGGCACCAGCAGAGGATGAAATAAGTTAATAAGTTAAGGGTCTGACCCCGACCCGGTGATTTCCGGAGAGAGCGGAGCACTGAGTAGCGGCGCTCAGCCCGTCAAATCCCAAAAGCCATGACCCCGTAAGGGCGTGAAGAAGTAGGCAAGCAGTCTGTAAAAAGCGGCCTTCCGGGAGAAACTTATGCGCTGTACGAGAATAATTGCGGAGCGAACGGAGGAAACCACCGGGGCGCCCGTGCACAGAAAGTGAAGTAATTCAACAATAGGTGCCTGGTCCCATTTTCTTGAATTATTACTTTTTTTCAAGGTAGACATCCATGCCGCTGACGCGCCACCAGCAGAGGAATGAAATAAGTTAATAAGTTAATGGCCTGACCCCGGTTTTAAAATGAAAATAGTTGACCCCGGGGCAGTTTTACTGTATACTTTGATAACAAGTTTAGAAGTGCAAGGCAGTGAAGGGGAGCAGAACCTGGTAAAGCCGTGCTGCAGAGAGCCGGGGTAGCTGGAAACCGGTGCAGGCACAGGGGAAGTATCGCCCCGGAGCCGTTCTGTCGAAAGCCATTGCCGGTAGGCAGAACCGGGTGGTAAGACCCGTTACCAAACTGGTGTCCTTCGGACACTCGAGGTGGTTCCTGGAGCGTAGGAGCAAACAGGGTGGTACCGCGGTGAGGTATGTCTATTATAGCCTCTCGTCCCTGGCAGTATATGTCAGAGCACGAGGGGTTTTTTTAGTTTAATAATGTTTACTGGCAAGAGGGAAGTGTACCTAGGGTTCCGCTCCCGTGATTGTCCGGGAGGGCTGGACCGAGCGGTACAGACCCCTGGTAAAAAACGGCACCTGAATCGTAAATATTTGAACTAGTTGGAAAGTTTAAGTGGTGCCGGGCCCGGGGTTACACCGTGGGGATAAAAGACCCAAGCGGATAGGTTCCACTCTTTGGAATTATATCTCAGCGGGTCTTTCTCTATTTTATTCCGGTTTAATGCAATTTTAATCAGATATAAACCGGAAGATATTAAATTATAATTAAACTTATAGGAGTGGTGAAAGCATGAGTCTAACCATTTATTTAGACGGTGAATTTGTACCGGAGGAAAAAGCTGTTGTTTCGGTGTTCGACCACGGTTTGCTTTACGGAGACGGCATATTCGAAGGTATTCGTGCCTATCACAACCACGTTTTCAAGCTGGAAGAACACATTGAGCGCTTTTATGAATCGGCCCGGACATTGACCATGGAACTTCCCATCAGCCAGGCAGAAATGAGTGAAGTGGTGCTGGAAACCTGCCGGCGTAACAATCTTAAAGACGCGTACATACGGTTGGTGGCCACCAGAGGTAAAGGTGACCTGGGGTTAGACCCCAAAAAATGCCCCAAGCCCACTGTATTTTGCATAGCAGCTTCCATTCAGCTATATCCTGAAGAGTTGTATACCAAGGGCCTGGAAGTAATTACAGTACCCACCAGGCGTAATTTGGGTGAGGCCTGTAACCCCAGGGTCAAGTCCCTTAATTACCTGAATAATATTTACGGTAAAATTGAGGCCAATTTGGCAGGAGTTCCCGAGGCCATTATGTTAAACCAGGAGGGGTATGTTGCTGAAGCAACCGGTGATAACATTTTCCTGGTGAAAAAGGGCAAACTGATCACTCCGCCCATCCACGCGGGTATTCTCGAAGGCATTACCCGTAATTGTGTGATGGATTTGGCCCGGGAAAAGGGTATTCCCGTAGAAGAAAAACTGTTTACCAGACATGATATATTCATTGCCGATGAATGCTTCCTCACCGGCACCGCTGCCGAGCTTATTCCCGTTGTTAAGGTTGACGGCAGAACCATTGCCGACGGTAAGCCGGGCCAGATGACCTGGGATCTTATCGGTGCCTTCCGGGAATTGACCAAGGTAGACGGTCCACAGATTTTTAACGAGTAACGGTAAGTTTAGTTAGGAGGAATTTACGTGCGCAGCGATGTTATAAAAAAGGGCCCGGAAAGGGCGCCCCATCGTTCCCTTTTAAAAGCATTGGGCATGACGGACCGGGAACTGGAGCGCCCCCTCATCGGGGTGGTTAATTCTTTTAATGAAGTTGTTCCCGGTCATATGCACTTAAGGGAAATTACCGAAGCTGTTAAAGCCGGAGTCCGGACTGCCGGCGGAACTCCCATGGAGTTTCCGTCCATCGCGGTATGTGACGGCATAGCCATGGGGCACACCGGCATGAAATATTCCCTGGCCAGCAGGGAATTAATAGCAGACTCGGTTGAAGTAATGGCCACGGCCCATCCCTTTGACGGGCTGGTGCTGGTTACGGCCTGCGACAAAGTAGTACCCGGTATGCTTATGGCTGCCGCCAGGCTGGATATTCCTGCCGTGGTTGTCAGCGGCGGGCCCATGCTGGCGGGAAATTTCAAGGGGCGGAAACTATCCTTGACCAATATTTTCGAGGCAGTGGGTGCCGTCAAGGCAGGTAAAATGGCTGAGGAAGAACTGGCGGAGATGGAGGCCTCCATCTGCCCGGGTTGTGGTTCCTGTGCCGGTATGTTCACGGCCAATTCCATGAACTGTCTCACCGAAGCGCTGGGTATGGCCCTGCCGGGTAACGGAACCATCCCGGCGGTAGCAGCGGCCCGCCGGCGCCTGGCCAAGGATACGGGTTACCGGGTGGTGGAACTGGTGCAAGAAGGAATCACCCCTTCCCAAATCATGCTGCCCGAGGCCTTTGATAATGCCCTGGCTGTAGATATGGCCCTGGGTTGTTCCACAAACTCGGTGCTGCACCTGCCGGCCATAGCCCATGAGCTGGGGATGGAGCTGGACTTAGACAAGATAAATGATATCAGTAAGAAAACTCCTAACCTGTGTAAGCTTAGCCCGGCCGGGGAGCATCATATTGAAGACCTGGATGAAGCCGGGGGAATACCGGCGGTAATGGCTCTTCTAGCGCAAAAAGATCTCATTAATACTGAAATCACAACCGTATCGGGGAAAACCGTGGGTGATAATATCCGGGGCGCCCAAGTGCGGAACCCGGATGTAATCCGCAGTACAGAAAACCCGTACAGTCCCACAGGCGGCATTGCCGTGCTGCGTGGCAACCTGGCTCCGGGAGGTGCCGTGGTAAAAAGGTCGGCAGTGGCACCGGAAATGCTGGTGCACCGGGGACCGGCCCGGGTGTTCCAGTCCGAGGAGGAAGCCGCCGGGGCTATTTCGAACGGGGATATTAAAAAAGGTGATGTAGTGGTAATCCGCTATGAAGGTCCCAGGGGCGGCCCTGGTATGAGGGAGATGCTGGGACCCACGGCAACCCTGGCCGGAATGGGGTTGGATAAAGATGTGGCATTAATCACCGACGGGCGCTTCAGTGGAGCCACCAGGGGAGCTTCCATAGGACACATTTCCCCCGAGGCCGCGTTGGGAGGCCCTATAGCGGTGGTTCAGGACGGGGATATCATTTCCATAGACATTCCCAATTACAGTATAAATGTTGAATTGACTGATAAGGAAATAGAAGGTCGTTTAGCTGATTGGACGGTGCCGGAGCCGCAAATTAAAAAGGGTTACCTGGCACGGTATGCCCGGATGGTTACCTCTGCCAGTACCGGGGCTGTTTTAGAACGCAAATAACACCGGAGGTGAACGGTATGAAGAAAACAGGAGCACAAGTCCTGGTGGAAAGCTTGCTGGCCCAGGGGGTGGATACCATTTTCGGCTACCCCGGCGGTGCTGCTTTACCCATTTACGACGCTCTTTATGATGCTGATATTAAACACTACTTGACCAGGCATGAGCAGGGTGCCGCTCATGCCGCCGACGGTTATGCACGCGCTTCCGGAAAACCCGGGGTATGCCTGGCCACCTCCGGCCCCGGGGCAACCAACCTGGTGACCGGTATTGCCAATGCTTACATGGACTCCATTCCCATGGTTGCTTTCACGGGGCAGGTTGCCACCTCCTTATTGGGCAAAGATTCCTTCCAGGAAGCCGACATAACGGGGATTACTCTTCCCATTACCAAACACAATTACATGGTTAAGGACGTAGAGGAACTTGGCCAAACAATTAAAGAAGCCTTTCATATAGCCACCACCGGGCGTCCCGGGCCGGTGCTGGTGGATGTCCCCAAGGATGTCTCCAGCGCGGTTACGGAATACGAAGACTCGGGGCCGGTGCATTTGCCGGGTTACAGTCCCGCCTGCAAACCGGATCCGCAGCAAGTATCCAGGGCCGTTCGGGCTATAGAAGAGGCTGAGCGGCCCGTTATTTATGCCGGGGGCGGTGTTGTAAACTCCGGCGCGCACGGGGAACTGAAGGCACTGGCGGAAAAAATGCTCATGCCTGTGGCCACCACCTTAATGGGCTTAGGAGGTTTCCCCGGTGATCACCCGCTCTCCGTGGGCATGCTGGGGATGCACGGCAGCAAATACGCCAACTACGCCATCAGCGAGTGTGACCTTTTGGTGGCCGTAGGGGTACGCTTTGACGACCGGGTCACCGGCAAACTGGAAAGCTTTGCTCCCAATGCCCGGGTGATTCATATAGACATAGACCCGGCGGAAATAGGAAAGAATGTACGGGTAGATATCCCGGTGGTGGGGGACGTTAAAATATGCCTTAAGGAAATATTGGAGAAACTGGAGCCCCGGGTACAGAGTGCCTGGAACGGCACCATCAACAAGTGGAAAAAGGAATACCCCCTTGGCTACACGGAAAACGGCCGTATCAAACCCCAGCAGGTAATTCAGGAAATTTGCAAGATAACCCAGGGCAAGGCCAGGATCGCCACCGAAGTGGGGCAGCACCAAATGTGGGCGGCCCAGTACTACACCTTCAGCCGGCCCCGCAGTTTTATATCCTCCGGCGGGCTGGGGACAATGGGTTTCGGTTTCCCCGCCGCCATAGGCGTACAGGTGGCCTGCCCGGGGGAAACGGTTTTTGATATTGCCGGAGACGGCAGTTTCCAGATGAATATTCAGGAGCTGGCCACGGTGGTAAATTACAATTTGCCGGTAAAGGTAGCCATATTAAATAACGGTTACCTGGGTATGGTGCGGCAGTGGCAGGAACTTTTCTTTAACCGGCGTTATTCATATACCGAAATGAATAACCCCGAGTTTTCTAAAGTGGCGGAAGCATACGGTGCCGTGGGCATTAAGATTACCAGCCCCTCGGACATTAGGCCGGCTTTAGAGCATGCCTTGTCCGTCGACAGACCGGTGGTAATGGACTTTATTACCGATCCCGAGGAAAATGTGCTGCCCATGGTTCCACCAGGGGAAGCCATTAATAAAATGCTGGGATGATAGGAGGTGCAGTAATGCGGCATACTCTGGCTGTTTTAGTGGAAAACAATCCCGGCGTCCTGGCCCGGGTGGCAGGTCTCTTCAGTAGAAGGGGTTTTAATATTGACAGCCTGGCGGTGGGCAGGACAGACAACCCGACAATTTCCCGGATGACCATTGTGGTGGAAGGGGATGCCAGGGTTCTGGAGCAGGTGAACAAACAGCTGAACAAGCTGGTGGATGTAATTAAAATAAGCGATATTACCGCCGATGAATATGTGGACCGCGAGCTGGTGTTAATAAAGGTTAACGCGGACCCTGCCATCCGCGGGGAGATAATGCAGGTTGCCGATGTTTTCAGGGCCCGCATTGTGGATTTGGGGAAAAAAACCCTTACCCTGGAATGCACCGGAAACGACGGAAAAATAAACGCCTTTGAAGAATCGCTGCAGCCGTACGGGATTAAGGAACTTGTGCGTACGGGCAAAATAGCCATGCAGAGGGGATCAAGATATACCGGTTTCAGCGATGGTAATCCAAAAGTAATGGGTAATAGGGAGGAAGAATAAAAATGGTAAAAGTTTTCTATGATCAAGATGCTGATTTGGCGGTACTGCAGGATAAAACAATAGCTGTTATGGGATACGGCAGCCAGGGACACGCGCAGGCGCAAAATTTAAAGGAAAGCGGACTAAATGTAATTGTTGGTCTGAGGAAGGACAGTTCCAGCGTACCCAAGGCTCAAGCCGACGGGCTGGAAGTGACCACCGTGGCCGAAGCTGCCAACCGGGCCGATATCATTCAAATTCTATTGCCCGATGAATTTCAAGCCAGAATTTATGCCGAAGAAATAGAGCCCTATTTAAGTGCCGGCAAGACTCTTATGTTCAGCCATGGCTTCAACATTCATTTCGGTCAGATAATGCCACCCAAAGATGTGGATGTGGTAATGGTGGCTCCCAAGAGCCCCGGTCACCTGGTACGCCGCATGTTTGTAGAGGGAATGGGCGTCCCCGGGCTGGTTGCAGTTCACCAGGATGCCAGCGGCCGGGCAAGGGAAACGGCAATGGCCTATGCCAAGGGAATTGGCTGCACCAGGGCAGGTGTCTTTGAAACCACATTTAAGGAAGAAACCGAGACCGACCTCTTCGGCGAGCAGGCAGTGCTCTGCGGTGGTGTCAGCGAGCTGATAAAGGCGGGCTTCGATACCCTGGTTGAGGCGGGTTACGCCCCGGAAATGGCTTATTTTGAGTGCCTGCACGAGCTGAAGCTCATTGTGGATCTTATTAATGAGGGCGGCCTCAGCTACATGCGTTATTCCATTAGCAATACCGCTGAATTCGGTGATTATGTATCCGGTAAAAGGGTTATCACAGATGAAACCCGGGCCGAGATGAAAGAAATATTAAATGAAATCCAAAGCGGTGAATTCGCTAAAAAATGGATATTGGAAAACCAGGCCAACCAACCCATGTTCAAAGCAACGCGTAAGAAGGAGCAGGAAGGGCAAATTGAACAGGTGGGTGCAGAACTGCGCAAAATGATGCCCTGGTTGAAAAAGTAAACCAGAGCCGGGTTTGATAATTTAAAGGAAAAGGGGGGATTTGCCTGTGGAAATGACCGTTGCAGAAGCCCTGGTTCGATGTCTCGAAAATGAAAAGGTGGATACCGTTTTCGGTTATCCCGGGGGTGCCATTTTACCGGTGTATAATGCCCTTTACGAATCCCGCATCCGGCACGTGCTTGCGCGGCACGAGCAGGGAGCGGTTCACGCGGCGGACGGGTATGCCCGCTCCACCGGTAAGGTGGGTATTGCCATGGCCACATCCGGTCCCGGGGCCACAAACCTGGTCACCGGCATTGCCAATGCCTACATGGATTCGGTGCCCTTGTTGGTGATTACCGGCCAGGTCCCCACCAGCCAAGTGGGAACCGATTCCTTTCAAGAAGTGGACATAACCGGGATAACCATGCCCGTTACTAAACATAATTATCTGGTTAAGGATCCTGAAAGCTTACCCTCTGTTGTAAAAAATGCCTTTCATATTGCATCAACGGGAAGACCGGGTCCGGTATTGATAGATTTACCCAAAGATGTGGCTGAATCCGTCATTGACTTCAAATATCCTGTTGACGTTACTCTTCGCGGGTATCGCCCCACCTTCCGGGGTCACCCCCAGAAGATAAATGAAGCAGTAAAATTAATCAATTCCAGTGAGCGCCCGGTTATTTATGCAGGCGGCGGTATCCTTAACGCCGGGGCCGTGGAGGAATTGCGCTATCTGGCCGAGACAATAAAGGCTCCGGTTACCAACACATTTATGGGGCTTTCCGGTTTTCCCGGAGACCACCCGCTGTTTTTGGGTATGCTGGGTATGCACGGCACCCGTTATGCCAACCGGGCCGTTACCCACTGTGATCTGCTCATAGCCCTGGGTGCCCGTTTTGACGACCGGGTAACGGGGAAAATAGCCCAATTTGCACCCCAGGCTAAGGTTATTCACGTGGATATTGATCCCGCAGAGATTGGGAAAAATGTGCTGGTGGATGTGCCAATAGTGGGGGATGTGAAGCAGGTATTAAGCCGCATTAACGCCGGGATTTCCCAAAAGACCGGCAGTGCCTGGCTGGAGCAGATACAAAATTGGAAGAAAGAATATCCCCTGGAATACAGTCGTCAAGAAGGGGAACTAAAGCCGCAGTATGTTATCGAGAAGATCTATGAGCATACCGGTGGCAATGCCACCGTGGCCACTGATGTGGGCCAGCACCAGATGTGGGTGGCCCAGTTTTACCGGTTTAACCGCCCCGGGGCACTGATATCTTCGGGCGGCCTCGGGTGTATGGGGTTTGGCCTGCCGGCGGCGGTGGGGGCCCAGGCGGGGCTTCCGGGGGAAACGGTTGTTTTGGTTACAGGTGACGGCAGCTTCCAGATGACCATGCAGGAAATGGCAACGGCGGTGGAACAGGAGTTACCCGTAAAAGTATTTATACTGAATAACAGTTCCCTGGGTATGGTAAGACAGCTTCAGGAAGTATATTACAATAAACGTTACATGGCTACCAAGTTTAAATTTCTCCCTGATTTCGAGATATTTGCCCGCGCTTACGGTATTGCGGCCTTTACCCTTCGCGCTGAAAAAGAAGTTGATGAAATAGCTAAAAAAGCCCTGAATACGCCGGGACCGGTGATTGTTAACTGCTTGGTGAGCGCAGAAGAAAATGTCACCCCCATGGTCCCCGCGGGTAAAGCCATTAACGAAGCTATAGATTGTTAATGAATAGGGGGAAGTAATATGAGTGGAGATCGGGTTTTCATTTTTGACACCACATTGAGAGACGGGGAGCAATCCCCGGGAGTGAGTCTTAACGTATCGGAAAAAGTGGAGATAGCCAAGCAGCTTGCCAGGTTGGGTGTGGATATTATTGAAGCAGGCTTTCCGGTTACCTCCCAGGGTGACTTTAAAGCGGTACAAACCATAGCCCGGGAGGTGCGAGGTGTTACAGTGGCGGGTTTGGCCCGCACCAATTTTGCGGACATTGACAGGGCCTGGGAGGCTGTACAATATGCCGACCAGCCCCGCATTCATACCTTTATTGCCACTTCGGACATTCACCTGCAGCACAAGCTGCGCATGTCCAGGGAGCAGGTAATAGAGGCCGCGGTGGAAGGGGTAAAATACGCCCGCAAGTACACCTCGGATGTGGAATTTTCCGCCGAGGATGCTTCTCGCAGTGATTTGGATTACCTGTGCCAGGTGCTGGAGGCGGCTATTGCCGCCGGGGCCACCACCTTAAACATTCCCGATACCGTGGGTTATGCAACACCGGAAGAGTGGGGAAGATTTATCCGTAATATCCGGCAGAGGGTAAAGGGAATCGAAAAGGTAATCCTCAGCGTTCACTGCCATGACGACTTGGGTCTTGCGGTGGCCAACTCTCTGGCTGCGGTGGCTGAAGGTGCCCGCCAGGTGGAGGGTGCCATTAACGGTATAGGCGAGCGGGCTGGAAATGCTTCCCTGGAAGAGGTAATAATGTCTCTGCGCACCCGCCGGGACTTTTACCACTTGGACACCAGGGTAAATACCCGGGAAATATACCGCACCAGCAAGTTAGTCAGTAACTTGACCGGTATGACCGTGCAGCCCAACAAAGCCATTGTGGGAAAAAATGCCTTTGCCCACGAGTCGGGAATTCACCAGGACGGGGTGCTTAAAGAACGCACAACCTATGAAATAATGAATCCGGCCATGGTGGGTATTACGTACGGTAACATTATACTGGGTAAGCACAGCGGCAGGCATGCCTTTAAAGACCGGCTGGCCCAACTGGGCTATGTGCTTTCCGGTGAAGATTTAAATAAAGCCTTTGCCCGCTTTAAGGATATGGCCGACAAGAAAAAGGAAATTACAGATCACGACCTGGAGGCCATAATAGAAGAAGAAATATTGAGCGTCCCCGCCACTTACGAGCTTACTTACCTGCATATAAGCAGCGGCAGCACCGTTGTTCCCACGGCAACGGTGGGCCTTCGCCACGGTGACCAGGTGATAGAGGATGCATCCTGTGGTAACGGTCCTGTGGACGCCATCTGCAAGGCGGTGGATAAAATCACCGGTGTCAGCTGCCGGCTGGTGAGCTGGGGTATTAACGCCGTGACATCCGGTAAAGATGCCATCGGTGATGTTAACCTGAAAATTACCGTGGACGGAAAAAGAATATACCGCGGGCGCGGGGTCAGTACCGACATACTGGAGGCCAGCGCCCGGGGATACGTTAATGCAGTCAATAAAATGCTTTATGAAAAGAATAACGGGCGGAGGTGAGCAAATATGGCCATGACCATTACGGAGAAAATACTGGCTGCCCATGCCGGGCGTGAATTTGTTGAACCGGGTGAGCTTGTTAACGTCAAAGTTGATATAGCCCTGGGTAACGATATAACAGCTCCCGTTGCCATCAGGGAATTTTCCAAACTGGATGTTAAAACGGTTTGGGATAAAAGCCGGGTCGTTTTGGTCCCCGACCATTTTGTACCCAATAAAGATATTCAATCAGCTGAACAGGCCAAGATACTGAGGGATTTTGCCCGGGAGCATTCCCTGACCAACTATTTTGAAGTGGGCAAGATGGGGATCGAACACTGCCTGCTGCCGGAGCAGGGCCTAGTGGTACCCGGGGACTTGGTGATAGGCGCTGACAGCCACACCTGTACTTACGGCGCCCTGGGGGCCTTTTCCACCGGAGTGGGCAGCACGGACCTGGCGGCGGCAATGGCCCTGGGTGAAACCTGGTTGAAGGTTCCTGAATCAATAAAGTTTATATATTCCGGGGAACTTCCCCAGTGGGTGGGGGGTAAAGACCTCATCCTCTTTACAATAGGTAAAATAGGAGTGGACGGTGCCCTTTACAAGGCCATGGAATTTTGCGGGCCGGCCATTGAAAAATTAAATATGGACGGTAGATTTACCATGGCCAACATGGCAGTTGAGGCAGGGGCTAAAAACGGTATCATCGCTCCGGATAATACCACCTGGGAGTACGTGCAGGGTCGTGCCAAGAGGGGCTACTCCTTCCAGGAGAGTGATCCAAAAGCCAAGTATGCCGAGGTATACGAATTTGACGTTTCTTCCCTTTCACCCCAGGTGGCTCTGCCGCACCTGCCCGAAAATGTGAAACCGGTGGAAGAAGTTTCCGGTATAACCGTTGACCAGGCCGTCATTGGTTCCTGCACAAACGGGCGGATTTCGGATCTGCGTGAGGCGGCCTCGGTATTGAAGGGCCGCACCGTGAACCCCAATGTCAGGCTGCTGGTGATTCCCGGTACCCAGGATATTTACCTGCAGGCAATGAAAGAGGGGCTCATTGAGACATTTATTGCCGCCGGTGCCGCTGTCAGCACCCCCACCTGCGGCCCGTGCCTGGGCGGTCATATGGGTATACTGGCTGCGGGAGAGAGGGCAATAGCTACCACCAACCGCAATTTTGTGGGTCGCATGGGGCACCCGGAAAGTGAAGTTTACCTGGCCAACCCTGCCGTGGCAGCGGCTTCCGCAATACTGGGTCGTATAGCTCATCCCCGGGAGGTGGAATAATGGAACTCAAGGGCAAAACGTGGAAGTTTGGTGCAGACGTGGATACCGATGCCATTATTCCGGCTCGGTACTTAAATACATCGGAACCTTCGGAACTGGCAAAGCACTGTATGGAAGACGCTGATCCGGGATTTCCGGCTAAGGTGCAGCCCGGGGACATTATTGTGGCGGGTAAAAACTTTGGCTGCGGCAGCTCCAGGGAACACGCCCCCATAGCCATCAAGGCCGCAGGGGTAAGCTGTGTGATAGCCAAGTCCTTTGCCAGGATTTTTTATCGCAATTCCTTTAATATAGGCCTGCCTATCTTTGAATCCCCCGCCGCGGCGGAGGGTATACAGGAAGGGGATGAAGTGTCGGTGGATATGGAAACCGGTAAAATAACAAATCAAACCCGGGGTGAAGAATACCAGGCCACTCCCATTCCCCCTTTCATGCAGGAAATTATTTCAGCGGGCGGGCTGATAAACTACGTATCGAAACGGGTGAAGGAAAATGTTTAAACTGGCGGTGTTGCCCGGGGACGGTGTGGGACCGGAGATAATGGCCGAGGCTTTGAAAGTGCTGACAGCCATAAGCGAAAAATTTAACATGCACTTTGAAACCAACCAGGCCCTCATCGGGGGCTGTGCATACGATGAAACGGGAACCCCTTTTCCGGAAGAGACAAAACAATTATGCTTGGAGAGCGATGCCGTGCTTCTGGGAGCAGTGGGGGGACCCAAGTGGGATAACCTGCCGGTGCACCTGCGCCCGGAAGCCGGGGCACTCCTGCCTTTGCGAAAGGAATTGGGGGTATACGCCAACTTGCGCCCGGCGCAGGTTTTCACCTCCCTGGCAGATGCCAGTACACTGAAGCGGGAAGTGGTGGAGGGACTGGACATCCTTGTGGTACGGGAACTGACTGGGGGGTTATACTTCGGTTCCAAAAACAGGGAGGATCTGCCCGGCGGCGGCAGGCGGGTGGTGGAAACCCTGGAATACACCGGAGAAGAAGTGGAACGAGTGGTTCGCGTGGGCTTTGATATGGCCCGCCGGAGAAAAAAGCAGTTGACTTCGGTGGATAAGGCCAATGTACTGGAAAGTTCCCGCTTTTGGCGCGAGATTGTAGAATCTCTGGCCAGGGAATACCCGGACGTGGAAGTAAAACATATGCTGGTGGATAACTGCGCCATGCAGCTGGTGCGCAATCCCAAGCAGTTTGATGTTTTGGTAACCGAGAATATGTTTGGTGATATCCTCAGCGACCAGGCGGCACAGCTAACCGGATCCATTGGTATGCTTCCCTCGGCCAGCCTGGGGGGAAAGACCGGTTTATACGAGCCCATTCACGGTTCGGCGCCGGATATCGCCGGGCAGGGCAAAGCTAATCCCATAGCCACCGTTTTATCGGTAAGCATGATGCTGCGCTACGGTTTCGGAAAAGAAGAGGCGGCAGAAGCAGTGGAGAAAGCGGTTACCCGGGTACTGGAATCCGGCTACCGTACTGCTGATATTATGGAAGAAGGAAAAATGCAGGTAAGTACCTCCCAAATGGGAGATTTAATTGTCGAAAACCTTGGTGTGTCTACCGGGGGGAGTTAAATGAAATCAGTTGAGCTATATGATACAACATTGCGTGACGGGGCCCAGGGAGAAGGAATAACCTTTTCCCTGGATGACAAATTGAAAATAGCTAAAAAGTTGGATGAAATGGGCTTTCACTACGTGGAAGGCGGCTGGCCCGGGTCTAATCCCAAGGATATGGCTTTTTTCAAGCGGGTAAAGAATATCCCCTTTAAAAATACCGTTATCACAGCGTTCAGCAGCACCCGTAAACCCGGTGTGAAGCCTGAGGAAGATTACAATATGCGCTGTCTGGTGGAGTCTGCCGCCGGGACAGTCACAATCTTTGGTAAAAGCTGGGATTTTCACGTGGAGAAGGCCTTAGAAACCACCCTGGCTGAAAATCTCTGCATGATCACAGATTCAATTGCTTATCTCGTATCAAAAGGTCTTACGGTTTTCTATGATGCCGAGCATTTCTTTGACGGCTATAAAGCCAACACTGATTATGCCCTGGCTACTTTGGATGCCGCCGTTAAGGGAGGAGCAGCACGAGTTATCCTTTGCGACACCAACGGCGGAACAATGCCCTGGGAAATTACCGACATCATTAACGTAGTGAAAAAGCGGATAGAGGTGCCCCTGGGAATACACTGCCATAATGATTCGGAATTGGCGGTGGCCAATTCCCTGGCCGGGGTGCAAGCCGGTTGTATTCAGGTGCAGGGTACAGTAAATGGCTACGGTGAGCGCTGTGGTAATGCCAACCTGTGTTCTGTTATTCCCAACCTGAGTTATAAATGCAATCTGGAGACACTGCCGGGTGATAATGTCAAAAAGATAACCGAACTTTCCCGCTTTGTAAGCGAGCTGGCCAATATGAATCCCGTCAGCAGCCAGCCCTATGTGGGAGCCAGTGCCTTTGCCCACAAGGGCGGGGTACACGTAAGCGCCCTGCAAAAGAATCCCCGTACCTACGAGCACATTGAGCCGGAACTGGTGGGTAACAGCCGGCGGGTACTGGTTTCTGAGTTAAGCGGCATGAGCAATCTGCTCTATAAATACCGTGAGTTGGACATTGATGTGCGGGATGTAGGTCAGGACGGCCGGCATGTGCTGGAAGAAATAAAGGAAATGGAACACCGGGGCTACCAGTTTGAGGGGGCGGAAGGTTCCTTTGCTTTGCGTGTCCGCAAGGCCTATCATGGTTACCGGGAGCCCTTTACCCTCAATAACCTGCGCATAATTATTGAAATGCGGGATGACGGGCAGGTCTGTTCCGAAGCCGTAATCAAAATGACGGTGGGGGACCATGAGGTGCATACCGCCGCCGAGGGCAACGGCCCCGTAAACGCGCTGGATAATGCCCTGCGAAAAGCCTTGAATGACTTTTTCCCCGAAATTAAAGAAATGCACCTTTCTGACTATAAAGTTCGTGTCCTGGAGGGTAAGGATGGCACCGGTGCCCTGGTGAGGGTGCTGGTGGAAACCACGGACGGCAGGAAAAACTGGGGTACCATAGGAGTGAGCCCCAACATCATTGAAGCCAGCTGGCAGGCATTGGTGGACAGTATCGCCTACGGGCTTTTGCAGAGAAAAGAAGAGTCTGAAGATCAAGATATAAAGTCACCCCCGGCAGCACGGGTGGATATTTAAAGACTTCACCAGTTTAAATTGTCATTGCAGACGGGAATTGGAAAAAAATAGCGCACCCCTACCCTAAACGACTCTAAAACTATAATTTCTAAAAATACAGAAAATAAGAACTTTTTATAATTAAAAATCTTCGGCAGGGTTTTGACGGATTTTGTAGAAAAGTTTTTAAATATAATATAGAGATAGAGAGAAAAAATCTAAAAAATGGAAGGGGATCACAGGGTGCGCAAAACTTTAAATGCAATTAACCTTTCCGCTTCTGATCTTGAGCGTGCAGTAAGCAGGGAATTGGAACAGGTGAATGGAGGAACTGTAATCGTAAGGAACATCGGTAATGCTGCCTCAGCAGAAAAGGTGGCTCGTTTGGCAATGGGAAGCGGCTGGGATGTGGGCTGCTGCAAAAAGGGAAAATCTTTTCTGGTTACATTGTCAAGGGGATATTTGGATAAGAATAAGTTGAAAAATGCATCAGGATTTTTAAATTGTTAACAAAAAAACCGGCTTTGCCGGTTTTTTTGTTGCCAGCTTGACCTGGTGCTATAGCTGGGTGATAATGAGGATAATAGGGTTAATACTAACCCTTTAAGGAGAGAATTAGGTGGTGGCGTCTTGGACCTATTAAAATATCTTAATTTCTATAACTTTTCTCCTTTAGATATTGTTATTAGTGTTTTTGATATCATTATTGTAGCCTTTGTCCTGTACAGGCTGATTATGTTAATTAAGGGGACAAGGGCGGTACAGCTTTTAAAGGGTTTGGTTGTTTTGCTGGTGGCCACTGCCGTAAGCGATTGGCTGGGGCTGGATACGGTGCACTGGCTTTTAAGGCAAACCATGACGGCATTGGTGGTGGCCTTGCCTATAGTCTTTCAGCCCGAGCTGCGCAGGGCCTTGGAAAAAATAGGTGGGGGGAGGTTTCTGGCCCGCCCCCTTACGTTGATGGCAGAAGATGACCGTACGGATGTGATAGATGAAGTGGTGCGGGCGGTACTGGAACTGGCACAAACCCGTACGGGCGCCCTGATTGTTTTGGAACGGAACACCGGGTTGGAGGAGTACATTGACGCGGGAGTGCAAACCGATGCCGTGCTTTCTGCCGAATTGCTCATTAACATATTTGTTGTTAAAACTCCGCTACATGACGGCGCAGCTATTATCCGGGGGGATCGCCTGGCTGCGGCAGCCTGCGTATTGCCCCTGTCCAGCACTTCCCGCTTGGCCCGCAATCTGGGTACCAGACACCGGGCGGCGGTGGGTATAACGGAGCAGTCAGACGCGCTTGCCGTTGTCGTTTCAGAGGAAACCGGCCTGGTATCCCTGGCAGTTGAGGGCAATCTGAGCAGGGGACTTGACGAAGATCAGCTGCGGGAGAGGTTGTCTACGCTATTACAACCTAAAACCGGTCATAATTTTTCTTCTTTCATACACCGGAGGTGACGGAATTGCACTTCAAATGGCGGGAAGTCACCGCCTTTCGCTTGCTGGCATTATTCTTAGCCCTTTTATTATGGGTCTACGTTACCCATCAAAGGAACCCCGTTATGGAACGTGCCGCGCGGATTGACCTTCACCAAAGGGGGCTGCCCGAGGATGTGGTTGTTCAGGACATGCCTTCATCCGTAACCGTTTATTATAAAAGTTCCAAGGGTATGCTGGCCCTGGTGGACGCCGAAGAATTCCAAGCCACTGTTAACCTTGCGGGTGCCGGTAAAGGTACGCACAGCTTCCCTGTGCTGGTTACAGGCCCGGCAGGGGTGGAAGTGGTGCGGGTAAATCCGGAAAGGGTAACCATATCCCTGGACAGGATAATTGTAAAGGATGTTCCGGTGGCAGTAAATGTTTTAGGAAGTCCCGCACCGGGTTACCACCGTTTGGAACCGGTTGTAACACCACCTGTTGTTGAAGCCAGAGGTCCCAGCGAGGTATTAGAGGAAATAGACAGGGTGGCCGTGTCAGTGGATATACGGGGAACGCCCACGGGGGTTGAACAGGTGCGACCTGTAAGTACCGGGCTTGAAAATGTGGAACTGCGGCCTGAATCGGTAAGGGTAACCGTTCCAGTGGAACCCCTGCCATCCCGTACAATTAATGTGGAACCCAGGATAACCGGGAGCCCGGCCCAGGGTTTCCGGGTAGAAACTGTAAGCGTCAATCCCACTTCGGTAAAAGTGACCGGAGACCAGGATTTGCTTAGCGGTCTCAGAAATATAGTAACCGAGCCCGTTAATATCTCGGAGGCCACCGGCGTTTTTTCTCGAAATGTAAGGGTTGTAATTCCGGAGGGAATTTCGTCCGTCGAACCGGTGGAAGTGGAGGTAACGATACAGTTGGAAGAGGAAATTATGCAGGACGAAGAAACCGGTACAGAAGAGTGACAATTTTTACATCGCCCCGGGTATTAACCTCCCGCGGCCTTCAGGCATAAAATATTGACTATCAACACCGCTTTCTGCCGGAGAATGTTTCAAATTGACTCCGGGTGTAAAGCAGGGTTATAATTGAAGGTGTTTTTCATTTTTTCGGATTTAATACGGGAGGATTTTTATGGCACTTTTCGGCACCGACGGGGTGCGTGGCGTAGCCAATAAATCCCTAACGGTTGAAACAGCTCTTAAATTAGGAAGGGCCGGCGCAGTTATTTTAAGTAAAAGCAGTGGAAAGAATTATTTAGTTGTGGGGATGGATACCCGCATTTCCGGCCGGATGTTGGAAGGGGCCCTGGTTGCGGGAATATGTTCCGCAGGAGTGAATGTATTAAAAGTAGGTAACATGCCCACCCCTGCTGTGGCCTATCTCACCAAGGCTTTGGATGCTGCCGGCGGAGTGGTTATATCCGCTTCTCACAACCCTGTGGAAGATAATGGAATCAAATTTTTTGGCCCCAGTGGGTACAAATTATCTGACCAATTGGAAGCCGAAATAGAAAAACTGGTTCTGCAGGATCACCAGCTTTCTCCCGCTCCCACCGGCAAAGATGTGGGGCGTGTGGAAACGGTGCATGACGCTGCCGACCTTTATGTTGAATTTCTGCGGCACGCGGTGCCCACCGACTTAACCGGCATTAAAGTAGTCTTAGATTGTGCCAATGGTGCCGCTTATGAAGTAGCCCCCCGGGTGCTGAAGGAATTGGGAGCAGAGGTTGTGCCAATCTTCGACACCCCCAACGGCATTAATATAAACGAGGGGTGTGGCTCTACACATCCCGAAGTGCTGCAAAGGGCCGTTGTGGAGAATGAAGCTCACCTGGGCCTGGCTCACGACGGGGATGCCGACCGGGTTATAGCCGTTGATGAAAAGGGGCAGGTGGTGGACGGTGACCGGATTATGGTTGCCTGTGCCCGGCATTTGCAAACCGAGGGTAAGCTGAAGAAAAATACCGTGGTTGTAACCGTAATGAGTAATATGGGGCTACACCTGGCCATGAAGGAATCAGGCATACGGATTGTTCAAACCAAAGTGGGAGACCGTTACGTGCTGGAGGAGCTTTTGCGTACCGGAGCCTGTTTTGGCGGCGAGCAATCAGGCCATATCATTTTCCTGGATCACAGTACCACCGGTGACGGCATATTGACAGGTCTTTACCTCTTGAAGGTTATAAAAGAGACCGGCCGTTCCCTGGCCCAATTAGCCGCCCAGATGGAAAGACTGCCTCAATTATTGGAAAATGTCCGGGTGGATAATAAGGAAACTGTAATGCAAAGTCCCAAGCTGGCAGAGGCCATTAAAGAAATGGAAGCGAGAATGCAGGGACAAGGGCGGATACTGGTGCGCCCCTCTGGGACCGAGTCCCTGGTGCGTGTTATGGCGGAAGGAAGGGACATGGGTCAACTGCATGCCGTGGTGGATGAACTGGTGGAGGTTGTGCAAGAAATAGGTTCAGCATAATTTTTATCCTGTAAAGGAGGTGGTGAGCCAATCCCCGGCCAAAAGAGGGCAAACAATATACTTAAAGCGCCAGACCCGGCACTCAACGTTGTATGAGTGCCGGGTGACGAGGAGGGAGTTGATCGAAGTTTTCGGCGGATACTCCCCGGTCAGGTCACGACCGTTAACGGTACTACAAATCCGGTGGGTAACCAGCGGGCCAAAAAGTACCAGGTGGCCGCAGGCATAGTGCATATCTATACCCCGAACGCGTGTGCCGTGGCCGGCTGTGCCCCGGCACAATTATATTTTGGCACAATTTAACTGTTATGTAAATAATATGTTATACCGGAAAGACGATGGAACCTTCCCCGTATCTTACAATTAATCAGTAAAAGCGGAGGTTTTTAATATATGTGCGGAATAGTCGGTTATTTAGGTCATCAACAGGCAGTACCCATCCTGCTGGAGGGGCTTGCCAGGTTGGAATATCGTGGTTATGATTCCGCGGGCGTGGCGGTACTGGATGGAAACAATACAATGGTACAGGTAATGAAACAAAAGGGTAAATTGTCCGGATTAAGAGCATCTGTGAACGGTTTTTGCCAGGGTGCGGTTTGTGGCATTGGCCATACGCGGTGGGCTACCCACGGGCGCCCCAATGACGAAAACGCCCACCCGCACACCGATTGTACCGGCAGGTTTGCCGTTGTGCATAACGGTATTATAGAGAATTACATGGCCCTGCGGGAGTGGCTTACTTCCCGGGGACATATATTTAAATCCGAAACCGATACAGAAGTACTGCCCCATTTGATCGAAGAACTTTACAATGGAGACCTGCTGGAGGCCGTGCGCAGCGCAATTACCAAGCTGGAAGGTTCTTACGCCATGGGTGTTCTCTGTGTCGACGAACCCGGGCGCCTGGTGGCCGCGCGCCACGACAGCCCACTGGTAGTGGGGCTGGGAGATGGTGAAAACTTCCTGGCTTCGGATATACCGGCATTACTAAAGTATACGCGCCGCACTTACATTTTAGAAGACGGAGAGGTTGTTGACCTCAGGGCTGGTGAGGTAAAAGTCTTTAACGGTTCCGGCGGACGGGTAGAAAAGGAAGTATTTGAAGTACACTGGGAAGCGGAACAGGCTGAAAAGAACGGGTATGAACATTTTATGCTCAAAGAAATACACGAACAGCCCCGTGCCATCAGAGAGACCCTTGCCGGGCGTATTAACCCCGAAGAAGGTAAAGTCATCCTGAAAGAAATTACAATGGATGAGGAAAAATTAAAGAACATCAACAAAATTTATATCACCGCCTGCGGCACTGCTTATCACGCCGGCCTGGTAGGTAAATACATTATGGAGAAAATGGCGCGGATTCCGGTGGAGGTGGATATTGCCTCGGAATTGCGTTACCGCAACCCCATAATGGATTCCAATACCCTGGTTATAGTAATCAGCCAGAGCGGCGAAACCGCCGATACCCTGGCCGCCATGCGGGAAGCTAAAAGAAATGGAGCCTGGACGCTGGCTGTAACCAATGTGGTGGACAGTTCCATTGCCAGGGAAGCTGACGACGTACTTTACACCTGGGCGGGACCCGAAATAGCGGTGGCCTCCACTAAAGCGTACACCACTCAGTTGATTGCCATGTACCTGCTGGGACTCTACCTGTCGGAAAAACGCGGTACACGCACTAATGAAGAAGCCAAAGAAATCCTCTTTGGCCTGCGGGACCTATCGGATAAAATTGAAGAAATACTTAAGAACGGTAACGTTATCAAAGAATTTGCCGCCAAATACTCCGGCAGCGAAAACTCCTTCTTTATCGGAAGGGGATTGGACTACGCAGTGGCTCTGGAAGGCGCCCTGAAACTCAAGGAGATCTCCTACATCCACGCCGAAGCTTACGCCGCCGGGGAACTGAAACACGGAACACTGGCCCTTATTATTGAGGGAGTGCCGGTGATTGCACTGGCCACCCAGCAGGATATCTTCGACAAAATGGTGAGCAATATCAAAGAAGTGAAGGCACGGGACGCCACGGTTCTTGCCCTGGCCCCCGAAGGAGTTACCGAACTGGAGCAAGAGGCCGACCAGGTGGTATACCTGCCCCGGATTCACTCCGCCCTGGCACCCGTAATGGCCGTGGTTCCTCTGCAACTCCTGGCATACTACATGGCCGTAGAGAGAGGCTGTGAGGTTGACCAGCCAAGAAACCTGGCTAAAAGTGTGACGGTGGAGTAGTCAAGAAACAATTAAAGTTGGTCATTGTCCTATGAAAATAAAGTTTTGCACCGTAAAATATAGTTGTACACTAACAATCAATTATTGTTGTTGTAAATAAACATAGATAGATGCCAGCCATCCGCCTTTAGCGGGTGGTTTTTATTTAGCTAAGAAATATAAAAATAGGTTTACAATAAGTTTTTTTAGCAATTTATCATAATAAAGGAAAGTGGTATAATATTAAAAAATGGCCAGAAAGTGTGGATAAATTTGGATAAATCAATAAAGTATTCAACATTTATTAAGTCCTGTCCCCTTATGTTTTTAGAGCTCAAAAAGGCTGCAAGCCTTAAAATACAAGGGTTAAGTGATGCTGAGATTGAAAATGAATCTTTGAAAAATAATATTTTCCAAGTTAATACTGAGAAAAGAAAAAGGGAAATTGCCGTAGCTATAATAAAACGGCTTAAAGTCATGGATGATTTTTTGATGGAAAAAATAACAAAAGGAAGCATAGATACAGGTAAGCAGGTTGCTCTCTATTCATTGATGAAAGTTGACAGGTTGTTTTTTGAATTTATGCTTGAAGTTTATAGAGAAAAATACCTGCTTCACGATTTTTTAATAAAGGATGCTGATTTCAGCATCTTTTTTCAAAGGAAATCCGAGCAAAGTGAAACAGTTGCTTCATGGGGAGATTATACCTACTACAAGTTAAAACAGGTATATAAAAGAGTCCTACGGGAGGCGGGTTTTGCCAAGAAGCAAAAGAAAGCTCTGGAGATAACCCGTCCGGTGATGGACTTGGAAGTAGCCGAGCATCTGAAGAAGAATGGTGATAATCTGTATTTAAAGGCAATGTTAGGAGAGTAAGCTATGACGATTTATGAACGGTTAGACAAAATAATGCCCAGGATTTTGGAAAAAAGGTTTAGAGAAAATAAAGGCTTGGGTAATGAAATAGGTTACTACATATTTGACTATGACCCCAAGGATGAATTGCTGGTAAGGGAACATATAGAGTTTATCAAGCAAAGAGTTAATAGCAACAATTCAGAGGTGGAAATCAAAGAATTTGACTTGTATGAGCTCATGATTGAGGTATTGGAGCAAAAGGGATACTTGCAAAAGGTAATGGAAATGGAGGCTAAAAAGGGTAGCGAAAAAATTTTAACCCCAATTAAAAAAACCTTGCGCTTGACCCAAAAAAATGACCTCATTATTGATTACATTAAGAAGAATGTCAGTAAGAACAATATTGTTTTTTTGACCGGCGTAGGAAAAGCGTGGCCGGTTATTCGCTCTCATACAGTTTTAAATAACCTGCACAGCGCTATTGATGATGTGCCTGTGGTTATGTTTTTTCCTGGCCGGTACGACGGTCAGGAACTTTGCCTGTTTGATGAAATTAAAGACGACAATTATTACCGTGCTTTCAAGCTTGTAGAAAGGTAATATATCCGGAAAGGGTGAGATAGCATGCAGATTAAAAATATGTTTTATAAAGATATCTTTAGAGATATCAAAGGAGTTATAAAGATTGGCCAGGATGACGATACCAATATATATCAAGAACTTGAGGAATACGTGGTAACACGTGAGCTAGCCCGGCATTGCAGTAGTTTTTTTGAATCGTACAAGAATGGTATATACAGCCATACGGATAAAATGGGCGTGTGGATATCGGGATTCTTTGGCAGTGGTAAATCACACTTTTTAAAAATATTATCGTACTTATTGGATAACAGAGAAGTCAAAGGCAAAAAAGCCATCAATTACTTCGAGGATAAAATAACCGACCCCATGGTGCTGGCGGACATGAAAGCTGCAGCGGATGCCAGCTCCGATGTTATACTTTTTAACATCGACTCCAAGTCCGACTCTGATTCTAAAGCCAATAAAGACGCCATTGTAAAAGTTTTTATGAAAGTGTTTAACGAGATGCAAGGTTTCTGTGGTTCTATTCCCTGGTTAGCAGACTTAGAAAGACAAATGAGTAAAGACGGGACTTATCAAGCATTTAAAAGTAAATTTCAGGAACTGTCAGGCAGTGCATGGGAAGACGCCAGGGAGGATTTCTATTTTGAAGAAGATAACATCGTGCAAGCTTTGGCAGCAACTACCAGAATGAGTGAAGAGTCTGCCAGGAATTGGTTTAACAAGGCTGAAGAAAATTACACCATAAGTATTGAAAAGTTTGCCGCCAGGGTTAGAGAGTATATTGAGTCCCGGGGCGGCAACCACCATGTAATCTTTTTAGTAGATGAGATGGGACAGTATATCGGTAGCGATACCAAGCTCATGTTAAACCTGCAAACATTAGTTGAGGATCTCGGTACCCGGTGTGGGGGAAAAGCATGGGTTATCGTCACCAGCCAGCAAGATATAGATTCCATTACCAATGTAAAGGGTAATGATTTCTCTAAAATTCAAGGTCGTTTTAATACCCGGTTGAGCTTATCCAGTGCTAACGTGGATGAAGTTATTCAAAAGCGTATTCTTTTTAAAAATGCCGAAACCACTGAGACCTTAAAGCTTTTATATGATAATAAAAGTGCTATATTGAAAAACCTTATCACTTTTTCTTCTGATACAGCCGAGATGAAAAATTACCGGGATGAGGAAGATTTTGCCCGGGTATATCCCTTTATTCCTTACCAGTTCAACTTGTTGCAATCGGTATTTACAGCCATCAGATTACATGGGGCATCGGGAAAACACCTTGCTGAAGGTGAAAGGTCCTTGTTAAGTGCCTTCCAGGAGGCCGCTATGCAGTACGCGGACCGGGAAGAAGGTGTACTGGTGCCTTTTTCAGCTTTTTACAGGTCCATAGAATCTTTTTTAGACCATAATATTAGTACAGTCATTACTCATGCAGAAGATAATGACCGTTTAACAGAAGAGGATGTAGAAGTACTCAAGCTGTTATTTATGATCAAATATGTTAAGGAGATGCCTGCCAACCTGGAAAACTTGGCTACTTTAATGGTTAGTCATATTGACGATGATAAAGTGGAACTTAAGAAGCAAATTGAGGGTTCTTTAAAACGGCTTATAAAGGAAACCTTGATTCAAAAGAATGGAAATGAGTATATCTTTCTAACCAATGCAGAACAGGATGTAAACCGGGAGATTAAAAATATTTCCGTGGATATAGGTGAGGTCATCCTTAAAGTTGGGGAGATTATCTTTGAGGAAATCTACCAGGATAAGAAATACCGGTACAGTAGCAGGTACAATTTTGGTTTTAATCAAGTCATTGACGACCGGGCAAGGGGCAATCAAAATAACGAAATCGGCATCAAAATTATTACACCGTATTATGCTTCAGGAGAGGAATTGTCGGAGCAGGTATTAAAGCTAATGTCAGCTAGGGACAATAACCTTATCGTAAAATTACCCATGGATGCTTCTTTCCTGGAAGAAATGGAAGAAGTAATGCGTATTCATACCTTTTTAAGGCAAAAAAGTGGGGTGTCTGATACCTCCGAGTGGGAAGAGATCAAGGTTAGAAAGGCCAGAGAGGCAGAGGAAAGAAAAGCCCGGGTGAAAGATTTATTGATGGATGTATTAAGTGAAGCAGATATTTATGTAAATGCTGAAAAGCTTGCGAGTAAAGAAAAGAACCCGGTACAAAAAATTAATAACGGGTTTAAAGCGCTCATAGAGAGCATTTATACCAAGCTGCATTATATAGAGGAGTTTATTGATAGTCCCAAAGAGCTTTACGATATTCTTGCCGGGAATACTGTAGAATTTACCTTAACCGGTGATAAACCCAATAAACTAGCTATTGATGATGTTAACAATTATATCGAAAGAAACACTGAGAGAAATATTCCCATTACCATGAAGAATTTGACGGATAAGTATACAAAAGCCCCGTATGGCTGGAAGGAACTGGACGTTGCAGGTGTTGTGGCAGAACTTTTAAACGCCCAAGAAATTAAACTGGAGATAGGGCATGAATACATTGATCCCAACGACAAAGACATAGTTAAATATATGACCAAGAGGGATTACGTTGACAGGCTTTTGGTGAAAAAGAGAATAAAGACCCCCAAGCATTTGATACAAAATGCCAGGAAACTGGGCAAGGAGGTATTTAACAGTTCTGCCCTTCCCAGTGATGAAGACGGGTTGATGAAAAAGTTAAAGGAATTGGTTAGAAGTGAGTTAAGTGAAATTAACCGGTTGTTGGTTTATTATGAGAAGGATCCTTATCCGGGACAGGATGTACTCCAAGAGGGGCAAAAAATCCTGGCCGAGATTGACGAGATAAAAGACGCTAAAGGTTTCTATGAGAAACTATACGAACGTAGAGAAGATTTGTTGGATTACGGAGAATATGTACAAGACGTCAAGAAATTCTTTGAAAACCAGAAGGAGCACTTTGACAATGCAATAGATAAGTTAAAGGTATACGAAAAGAATAAATCCTACGTGCTGGATAAGGATACCATTGAAATAGTTGAGGAAATCGAAAAGATAGTTAATAATAAAGACCCCTATTCCCATATTTATAAGCTTCCCAACCTGGTAAAAGAGTTTGTAGAGCGTTTCGCGGAACTATTGGAGAGTGAGTGCGAACCTGTACGGCAGGTAATAAAAAGTGACCGTGATAAAGTAAAAGAAGAACTTGAAAAGTATGAATTTAAGGATGAATTGAGGACAAAATTCCGGGCCCAGTTTGATGACTTGCTGCAAAGGCTTGACCAAGCTAACAACTTCTATGAAGCCATTGCCATGAAGGAAGAAAGTGACCGCTTGAAAATGCGCTGCCTGGAATCTATAGAAAACAAAAGAACGGAACTAGAAAAGGCCCAGGGTGGTAACAAATGGCCTCAAGATTTAAACAATGGAAAGATAACACAATATAAGCCTAAGAAAACAGTTAATGTGAGTATAGCCCACATTTTGCACGGTGCCAGGCCCATAACTTCCAATGAGGATATAGACGAGGTATTAAACCTAATTCGCAACAAACTGGAGAGTGAACTTAAAGAGGATACTATTATTAAACTGGTTTAAAAATAGGGGGAGCAGGATGAATAAATCTGCCATCAAGAACTTTGCTACCGGGGCCAGAAGAAAACTGATGGAAACAGTTTCCCAAAAGGCTTACGAAGTTGGCATAACTGAGAAAGAAATAAAAGAGGTAGAGGAATTTCAAGGAGGCTTTAGGGTTAACGGCAGGATTTTTAAAGAACATGAGTTAGAACAGCGTCAAAAGCTAGTGAAGCGAATCCGGGACAAGGGGTTCTACCAGGTTATTGAGGAAGTAGCCTACACCTGGTTCAACCGTTTTATCGCCCTGCGCTTTATGGAGGTTAACGATTATTTACCTACGGGAGTAAGAGTCCTGTCTTCCCTGGAAGAAGACAGGGCAGAACCGGATATTGTAAGAGAAGCATTAAACATAGACCTGGATATAGACCATGAGTTTGTACATCAATGCCAGGACAGCGATGACACAGAAAGTTTGTACAAATATTTACTTATCAAACAATGTAACGAACTGGCTCGCATCATGCCGGGTATATTTGAGCAAATATCTGATTATACCGAGCTTTTGCTACCGGACCGTTTGCTTACCGAGGGTTCTGTAATTAAAGATTTAGTAGAAATGATTCCCGAGGAAGATTTCAGAGAGCAGGTAGAAATAATCGGCTGGCTTTACCAGTATTATATTTCCGAGAAAAAAGACGAGGTATTTGCAAACCTTAAGAAAAACGTCAAGATTACCAAGGAAAATATACCTGCTGCTACCCAGCTGTTTACACCCAAGTGGATAGTAAAGTATATGGTGGAAAACTCCTTGGGCAGGCTCTGGCTGGAGTCCCATCCCGATGACGAGTTGAAAGCCAGGTGGAAATACTATTTAGAAGAGGCCGAGCAAGAACCGGAAGTCCAAAAGCAGCTGGAGGAAATCCGAAATAGAGATATCAACCCGGAAGAAATAAAGGTGCTGGACCCGGCCATGGGCAGCGGCCACATACTGGTCTATGCCTTTGATGTTCTTTATGACATCTACCTGTCGGCCGGTTATTCCGAAAGGGATATACCCAGGTTGATCCTGGAAAATAACCTGTACGGGCTGGAAATATGTGACCGGGCAGGGCAGTTAGCTTACTTTGCCCTGATGATGCGGGCCAGGAGCAAAAACCGGAGGATTTTCAGAAAACCTATTAGCTTAAATATTTGCTCTATACAGGAAAGCAATGGTATCCCCGGGGATGCCGTGGATTATTTTGCTGGCGGGGATGAAAAGTTAAAGGAGGACTTTAAATACTTAATTGAGGTATTCCGTGATGCCAAGGAATACGGGTCTATACTTGAGGTAAAGGAGATTGACTTTGATGCCCTGGAGAGAAGGGTAGAGGAAATAAGGGTACAAGGCACAACGGATGTATTTGAATCCGGGTATAAGAATGTTATTTTGGAGAAGGTGCCTGGGTTGATTAAGCAGGGAAGGATAATGAGTGGAAAGTATGATGTTGTTTGTGCAAACCCACCTTATATGACATCTAAAGGGGTAAATAGTAAACTTTCGGAATTTATTTCGGCAGAATACCCTGATGTAAAAAATGACTTGTATGCTGTATTTATAATTAAGGGAGTTAGTTATACAAATAAATTTGGTTTTATTTCTTTCATTACCATGCAAACGTGGTTATTTTTATCAAGTTTCATGAAATTAAGAATAAAAATAATAAAAAATGCGACAATTATATCATTAATTCAAATAGGTTTTAATAGTTTTCCGAGTCTAAATTCACAAGTGGCGCATGCTGCATCATTTATTTTACGAAACAATTATTGTTTAAATTATAAAGGTAAATATTTAAATTTAAATACTGGTAGTACAACAGCAAATAAAGAAATGGTTTTTTTAGGCAAAATTAAACAGAATCAATTTCATATAAATAAACTTAAAGATTTTACTTCATTTCCTGGAATGGTGTTTGCTTATTATGCTAGCCCTCAGATTAAACAAATATTTACAACCTATAAAAAGTTTGGAGATGTTGCGGAAATAAAACAAGGTATGACAACATCAAATAATAGCAGGTTTTTGCGCTTTTGGAATGAAGTGTCTTTTATAAAAATAGGTTTTGGTTTCAAATCATGCAAAGAGGCGGGAGTTACTCAATTTAAATGGTTTCCATATATTAAAGGTGGCCCAATGCGAAAATGGTATGGCAATTATGAATATGTTGTTAATTTTAAAAATAATGGGGAGGAAATGAAAAAATTTCATGAAAAAATAAGTAAAAAAAGTCCTGGTGGAAGAATAAAAAATCAAAAATATTATTTTAAGTCATCATTATCTTGGTCAAAAATATCAACTGATGGTTTTACAGTAAGATATATTCCAAATGGATTCATCTTTGATGTAGGTGGAAGTTGTATTTTTACATCTAACAAATATTATTATTTAGGTTTTCTTAATTCTAAAGTTGCTAAATTGTTGTTGAATTATATTAGTCCAACAATTAATTACGAAGCAATTCATATCAGCTCAATACCTATAAAGGAAAAATACCAAAAACAAATAGTCGATTTAGTATACCAGAACATAGAAATATCACAACGTGATTGGGATTCCTTTGAAACCTCCTGGGATTTCAAACTGCACCCACTGCTAAAATATGCGTCAATTAAAAACGGTGCTGGTTCCAATTACATAGAAAATGCTTTCAATCAGTGGGAACAATTTACTAATGAGCAGTTTAATCAACTCAAAGCAAACGAAGAAGAACTAAACCGTATCTTCATAGAAATCTATACCCTGCAAGACGAGCTAACCCCGGAAGTCGAGGACAAGGATATCACCATCAGTTTAGCCGACCGGGAGCAGGATATCAAATCCTTTATTTCCTATGCCGTAGGCTGTATGTTCGGCAGGTATTCCCTGGATGAAGAGGGATTGGTCTATGCCGGGGGTGAGTTTGACCCCAGTAGGTATAAAACATTTAAGGTAGATGAAGACAACATTATCCCCATTACCGACGATGTTTACTTTGATGAAGGTGAAGATATAGTTAGTCGCTTTGTTGAATTTGTAAGGGTAACTTTCGGAGAAGAAACCCTGGAAGGGAATTTAGACTATATCGCGGAAATTTTAAAGAAAAAGTCTGGAGAAACTTCTCGCCAGGCCATTAGAAGATACTTCCTTAATGGCTTTTACAAGGACCATGGTAGAATGTATAAGAAAAGACCCATTTACTGGATGTTTGATTCGGGAAAACAAAATGGGTTTAAGGCCTTGATTTACATGCACCGTTATGACCCTTATACAGTGGCCCGGGTGCGTACTGATTATTTGCATAAACTGCAGCGGAAGTACGAAGCGGAAATGGAACGCTTGGATATGATTATCCAGTCCGACGTGTCGCAGGCGGAAAAAAACAAGGCCAGGAAGAAAAAAGAAGCTATTGATAAACAACTTAAAGAATGTACAGCTTATGACCAGGCCATTGCCCACGTTGCTAACCAGAAGATGGAAATTGACCTGGATGATGGGGTAAAGGTTAATTATGCCAAGTTCCAGGGCGTGGAAATACCCCAGGGGGAAGGCAAAAAGCCCCTAAAAGCCGACTTGCTGGCAAAAATTTAGGTATGACCGGAAACGAGGTGTTTTTTCGTGGAACAGCTAGCCCTATCTGAAATTGAAGAGAGGGTTTTGAAGGGGTTCATTCAACAAGTAACGCATCTATACCCGGAGCAAATCATTTCTATTGAACTTTTTGGTTCTAAAGCACGTGGAGACGACCACTACGAGTCAGATATAGATTTGCTGATTATTGTAAGAGACCGTCAGCAAATTAATCGTAATGAATTGTATGATTTTGTGATTGATGCAGAATTAAACTACGGAATTGATATTTCTTTAAAAGTATATAACAAAGATGATTTTGATAAGCTTGTAGAATTGAATGTTCCGTTTGCTAGTAACATTCAAAAAGAGGGAGTAACGTTATGGACGACGTAAACTTTAGAGATTTATCCCGGTATCGCATAGAAAAAGCGGAAGAAAAAATAAATGCTGCAAAGGTATTAATAAAGCAAGGAATGTATGCCGATGCTGTATCCCGCATTTATTACGGAATATTTCACGCTGCCAGGGCAATGCTGGCATTAAAAGGGCTTGATTCTAAAAAACATACGGGAATTATATCTCTTTTTAATCAACACTTTGTAAAAACCGGTCTTTTACCAAAGGATTTTGGCAAGATAATCAAAAGTGCCAAGGACTTACGGGAAGAAAGTGATTACAATGAGTTTTACCTGGTAAGCGAAAAGGAAGCCGAGGAACTATTAAAAGACGGAACATGGTTTATTTATGGGATAAAGGAACGCATGCAAGAAATATTAGATAAAATATAACGGTTTCAGGACCAGGTATAAAAGCGGGTGAAATAATGAATTTAGATAAAGTGAAAAAAGTACTGAACGAAATGCTGAATAAAGAAACTGTTGACGGGCGAAAACGCAATATTGTTTTTTGGTATGATGAGAACGCTGAATTTGTTGAAGAAATAGATGAATTGCAGCTGGAAAACGCCAAGGTTATCAAGCTGACTGAAAACAATAGTTTTGCTATTAAATATGAATTGGAAAAGGTAGACACCGGCTCACATTATCTTATTTACTCCTCTTCACCTAAACCGGTGCCGCGAGAGAATTGGCTCTTGGACATATTGAAGTATAGCCAGGAATTCTCTACCGATAAAACAACTGTTATTATGAGGGACCTTGGTGCAAAGGATGCATCTTTGCGGGATGTGTTCAAAAAATATATTAAGTTTTTTAATAATAAAGAAAGATATCGAAAATTTGTATCTTATAATATCGAAAAATACACTGAAGATAAGGTGGATATAGCCGTTCTATCCGTTCTTTGCCGGCTTCAGGTGCCGGATTTGGGTTCGGTAGTAAAGGCTGTTCTCGTGGAAGAAGCTGAAGGGGAGAAAAACAAGTGCCTTGAGGCTATGGAGCGGTTCGGAGACCCGAATGCCTTTTGGCGCCTAATGAAGGAGGTTTACGGGTATAACCTGGAGGAAAGAAGTTTAGAGAAATTATTGATTATGTTTATGGTAACGCATCTTAGCTATAACTTGGGCCGGGAAATGCCTAAAACCTGGCAGGATTATATTTCAGCCCGCAAGTCAGAAGCTATAGTTTTTTTGGATCACTTTATGCACCATACGAAGGATGGAAAAATCTTTGACCACCTTTCATCCCGGGTGGAAAGCAAGTTAAAAATTAAAGATTATATAATTGAATGGGATATAGATGAATTTATTGAGTGTGATACATTTAAAACTTTCGATGAGGCAATCATCTCCCGGTTAATCGAAAATCTTATGTTGGATATCGGGGAGTTTGAACAATATAGAAAAATAATTAACAGCCGCAAGCCTACTTACTGGTTTGAACGGTTTAAGGAAGAATATGACGTCCTTTATTATGCCATGGAAATCCTGCGCATGGAGAAAGAATTAAATAAGACCATAAAGGGGCAGCGAGCATATGACTTGCTTGATTTGTATGCTAAAAAGTATTACTTGATGGATTTATTTTATAGGAAATTTTATACTGCCTTTGACCGGATAGAGGATAAAGAACCCTTTAGGCAGCTGAGTGAAAAGGTTGAAAATACCTACACTCACTGGTATCTTAACCAATTATCCGTCAAATGGTCGGAAGCCCTGCAGGATGAACTGGCAGGGGAGTGGGAAATACAAGGGCTTTCACCTCAAAACAGCTTCTATGAAGAATATATAGCCCGCTATTTAAGAAATGGCGAGAGGGTTTTTGTTATTGTTTCCGATGCCTTGCGGTATGAGGCAGCCAGGGAATTTAGTGATTTATTGAATACGGAAAGAAAAGGTGCCACAGAAATATCTTATTTGCTTGGAGTTATACCTTCTTATACCAGGCTAGGTATGGCTGCAGTGCTTCCTCATAGAAAGATAGAGATTAACGATAAAACTGAGGTTTTAGTAGACAGTATCAATGTCCAGGGCACCGAAGGCCGGCAGAATGTATTACTGAACTATTCAAGGGATGCACTGGCTGTAACCTACAATGACATAAAAGATATGAAAAGGGCTGAATACAAGGAAAAATTTGCAGGAAAGAAATTAATTTATATTTATCATAATGTTATCGATGCCATAGGTGACCATACTGCCACTGAACGGGAAGTATTTAAGGCCGTGGAAGAGGCTTTTGCTGATTTAAGACTATTGGTAAAGAGCCTTATTAATCACTTAAGTGCCACTAATATTTTTATTACGGCTGACCACGGTTTTATTTATAGAAGGGCGGAGTTAAAGGAAGCGGATAAAATACCCAGAAGGGTAGAGGGGGTACTGGACGAGAATAGAAGATTTGTACTAACTGAAGATAACAAAAATATAGACGGTACTTTATCTTTTTCCATGCGATATATTTTAGGTAAGAATACGAAACTTATGGCCATTGTGCCAAGGGGAGTTAATATTTTCAAAGTACAAGGGGCAGGGGCAAATTACATCCATGGTGGTGCTTCTCTGCAAGAGATTGTTATCCCGGTAATTAAATTCAAAAATGACCGCAGTAAATCAGACGCCCTTTCCGTGAAAAAAGTGGATGTGAAGTTAACCAGTATATTCCGAAAGATTACCAACCGGATTACTTATTTGGAATTTTTCCAAACCGAAAAGGTGGAGAACAAACGAGTTCCTATCAGGTTAAAATTATATTTTACAGATGAAGAGGATAATAAGATCTCCAATGAAAATATTATTATTGCCGATAGTAGATCTTCCAAACCTGAAGAGCGAACATTCAGGGAGAAGTTCACTTTGAGGGACTTGCCCTACGATAAGGGAAAACAATATTATCTTGTCATGGAAGATGAAGAAGAAACCGTAGAGAAAATTTATCAAAAGATACCTTTTATTATTGATTTGGCCATTGTGGATGATTTTGAATTTTAAATGATACGGTTTAAGCAGGTGAACTAAATGGATAGTTTGGGTCAAGAGGAAGCCAGAGATATAAGCTTGAATGAAAAACTAAACACCTATTTTGCGGGCCGGGTGGTAAGAAAAGACTTAACCAAAAAAATAAAAGAAGGGGCAAATGTACCTGTTTATGTATTGGAATATCTATTAGGTATGTATTGTGCCACCGATGATGAGGATAGCATAAATGACGGTGTGGAGAGAGTTAAGCAAATCCTCTCCAGTAACTTTGTCCGGCCCGATGAGGCGGAAAAGATTAAATCAAAAATACGTGAAACTGGCCAACATACTGTTATAGATAAGGTGACCGTAAAACTAAATGAAAAGAAAGATATTTACGAAGCCGAGTTTTCCAACCTGGGACTTAAGGGAGTAAGTATAGATCCTCATTATGTTAAGGAATACGAAAAATTACTGGCCGGGGGGATTTGGAGCATCATAAAGATGGGCTATGCATACGATGAACAAATTAAAGGTATAAGTCCTTTTATGATTAATAGCTTTAAACCCATCCAGATGCCCAATTTAGACATAGGGGAAATCTTTCAGCAGAGGCGATATTTTACCAAAGAAGAATGGATAGATGTATTGCTGCGTTCAATTGGAATGGAGCCTACTCAGTTAGAGTATAATGTGAAATGGCATCTGCTAGCCCGGATGATCCCCTTGGTAGAGAACAATTATAATCTCTGTGAACTGGGCCCGCGGGGAACAGGTAAATCGCATATTTATAAGGAGATTTCCCCTAATTCTATTCTTATTTCAGGGGGACAAACTACGGTGGCTAATTTATTTTATAATATGGCCACCAGAAAGATAGGTCTAGTGGGTGTCTGGGATACGGTGGCATTTGATGAAGTAGCAGGGATTACTTTTAAGGATAAAGACGGTATCCAGATCATGAAGGATTACATGGCTTCAGGTTCTTTTGCCAGGGGAAGAGAAGAAAAAAATGCTTCCGCTTCCATGGTGTTTGTGGGTAATATAAATCAAAGCGTAGATGTTTTATTAAAAACATCTCACTTATTTGACCCGTTTCCTGCAGCCCTGGCTTATGATTCTGCTTTCTTTGACCGTATGCACCACTATTTACCTGGCTGGGAAGTGCCGAAAATGAGGCCGGAGTATTTTACTGACCAGTATGGATTTATTACCGATTATATTGCTGAATTCTTTCGCGAAATGAGGAAGAGGTCTTTCACAGATGCCTTTGATAAATACTTTAAGTTAGGAAATAATCTGAACCAGAGAGACGTTATAGCTGTAAGAAAAACTGTATCGGGTTTGGTAAAGCTGATTTATCCTAATGGTGAATTTGAAAAAGAAGACATAGAGGAAATTCTTCAATATGCATTGGTGGGTAGAAGAAGGGTTAAAGAACAATTAAAAAAAATAGGAGGAATGGAGTTTTATGATGTCCATTTTTCCTACATTGATAATGATACATTAAATGAAGAATTTATATCAGTACCGGAGCATGGCGGCAGTAAACTAATTCCTGAAGGTATGAATAAGCCTGGACATATTTATACAGTGGCTCACGGGGATTCCGGCATGATTGGAGTTTATAAGATAGAAACAGAAGTCGTCCCCGGGTCTGGAAAGTTTGATAAAACCGGTCTTGGTTCTTACCGGGAGGCGAAGGAGAGTATCGCCACCGCATTTAATTACTTTAAGGCAAACAAAAAGAATATCAGCGGCACCATTTCGGTGCAGAATAATGACTTTTTAATGCACGTTCAAGACCTGCAGGGAATTGGCCTTACTTCGGAACTATCTCTGACAGCATTTATTGCTCTCTGTTCCGGGGCATTAAGGAGGCCTGTTCAAAGTCAACTAGTTGTTTTGGGCTCCATGAGTATTGGAGGGACTATCAATAAAGTGGAGGAATTACCAAGTACCCTACAGGTATGCTTTGATGCTGGGGCAAAAAAGATATTGCTTCCGATGTCTTCTGCTGCCGATATTTCAACAGTTCCTCCGGAATTGTTCGCAAAATTCCAGATTTCATTTTATGAAAGGCCAGAAGACGCTGTTTTTAAAGCTCTGGGAGCGGAATGAAATTCACCTGTTTTGGCGGGTGTTTTTTGTTACATTCACTTTTTAGATTAGCAAAAACATTTATTCCAAATCACTTGATTCCGGGCACCGATAGACTACCCATAGGGACGTAGATATTTGGTACGAGACTGTTTATGATTACGGCACGGACAGCAGTTCGCTGATAGCGGATCTGTTTATAATGGCACCGGCGTTGACAGCAGGGCGCAGTGAAGACCGTTGCATTGATTGGTGTCCATATTTTTGGTAAAATGAGTAAATAATTTCGATTAGGGGAATCCCGTATGGTGATTAAAGATACTAATATGATGTCACTCTGCAAGGGCATTGTAAGAGAGATAATACCTAATGCCCGCATAATATTATACGGGTCAAGGGCTAGGGGTGACGCAAATAAAGATTCAGATTATGATTTAGTAGTTTTAATAGACGGCGATGTGGACCATCAAACAGAAAGATTGATCAGTGACAGGCTTTACGATTTGGAATTGCAAACAAATAAGATACTAAGTGTACTAGTATTTTCCTTAGACACATGGAATTCACCGGTTTATCAATATGTCCCCTTTAAGCAGAATATTGAAAAAGAAGGCATTGAGTTATGAAAAGTGAAGTCCAAGAATTAATCCAGTACCGCATTAAAAGGGCCGAGGAAGCGTTAGAAGAAGGAGAGATTTTATATTAAGCTGGGCATTTCAATGCTGCTGTATCTCGATTATACTATGCATGTTTTTACGTAGTTTCGGCTCTTTTACTGACAGAAGGACTTAGTTTTTCAAAGCATACGGGAGTTAGATCCTTTTTTGACAAGCATTTTATCCAAACAGGCCGTATAAATTCCACTCAACTAGATATTATGCAGGTAGTGCCTAGGAAATAGTATACGGGCGGCTGCTGGACAGATTGGCCAAGGCCAACATGATTGTGGGCACCCAGCAGATTTCCCTGCTGCTGTATTTTTATAAACCCAGGGTTAATAGACCCTGGGTTTAAACATGCATTAATTATTCTATATTTGGTGGGCTAGGTATGCCTGGCTGCTTTAACGAAATTAATGCAGAAATAGTAAAATTAAACAGGAAGCTGTCTGATTAATGAAGAATATATAAAAAAGAATCTGCGAACCGATTATTGAGTAATATTTTAAGATAGACCCACTCGTGCACTCAAATAGGACCACCATGTGCATCAAATAGATCCACCTTGGTCATGGAGAGACCCACTTGCTATATAATGAGGAAATACGCCGCAAGGTGTAA
>Ga0182240_100035_pt1 | contig 71172 bp, 72 predicted proteins | sample hydfrates4_PW_90_FD_145594 | JGI IMG/M metagenome (GOLD analysis project Ga0182240, IMG submission 145594) | Subsurface microbial communities from deep shales in Texas, USA - hydraulic fracturing test 4_PW_90 | ecosystem: Environmental > Aquatic > Deep subsurface > Shale gas/oil reservoir >...
AAGGAAACTCTAGGTAATTTATATCATGTGAAATATCCATTTTCAGATGGCAGCGGTTATGTGGTTGTTGCTACAACACGTCCTGAAACAATTATGGGGGATACTGCAGTGGCAGTTCACCCTGAAGATGAAAGATACCGCGGTTTGATTGGAAAAACAGTGGTTCTACCAGTTGTAAAGAGGGAAATACCTATCATAGCCGATGAATATGTAGACCCTGAGTTTGGTTCAGGTGCTGTTAAAATAACTCCGGCTCATGACCCTAATGACTTTGAAGTTGCACAAAGACACGATTTGGAACATGTTGTTGTTATAGATAAAAAAGCCAAGATGACGGAAGAGGCAGGTCCATATGAGGGAATGGATCGCTATGAATGCCGCAATAAACTGGTTCAAGACCTTTCCGATGAAGGTTATCTGGTTAATATAGAAGAACACGGTCATTCTGTTGGTCACTGTTATCGCTGTGATACTGTAATAGAGCCACTGGTATCTCCACAATGGTTTGTAAAAATGGAACCGCTAGCAAAACCTGCCATAGAGGCTGCGAAAAATGGTGACTTGAGATTTGTTCCTGAAAGATTCACCAAAATATATCTTAACTGGTTGGAAAATATTAGAGATTGGTGTATTTCAAGGCAGCTCTGGTGGGGACATAGAATTCCTGTTTGGTATTGCGAAGAATGTGGTGAGACAATTTGTGCCACAGAAGATCCGACAAAATGCTGTAACTGTAATAGTGAAAAACTGATGCAGGACCCTGATGTCTTAGACACATGGTTTAGCTCTGCCCTTTGGCCATTTTCAACAATGGGCTGGCCCGAGGAAACAGAAGAACTAAAACACTTTTATCCTACAAGTGTACTGGTTACAGGAAGGGATATTATCTTTTTCTGGGTTGCCAGGATGATCTTTATGGCTTTAGAGTTTATGAAGAAAGTTCCCTTTAAGGATATTTTTATCCATGGTTTGATTTTAGATGCACAGGGACGAAAAATGAGTAAGAGTTTAGGAAACGGAGTGGATCCCATTGAAGTGATAGATGAGTATGGCGCTGACAGTTTGCGCTTTATGATTGTGACTGGAAATACTCCTGGAAATGACTTAAGATTCCATTTTGAAAGATTGGGAGCAGCCCGTAATTTTGCAAATAAAATTTGGAATGCATCCAGGTTTGCACTGATGAATCTGGAAGATTATGAACAAGGAAAGGAAGAACTGCAGTATACATTAGCCGATAAATGGATCTTGACGCGTTTAGCCCAAACGATAAAATCCGTAAATCGCAGCATGGAAAAATATGAGCTTGGTGAAGCAGCCAGAATTCTTTATGAATTTATTTGGAGTGAGTTCTGCGACTGGTATATAGAACTTGTAAAACCACGGCTTTACGGAAAAGAAACAGATGTGAGCAAGTACACAGCGCAGCATGTTCTTTACCAGGTGCTGGCAAAAACTATGCAACTTTTACATCCATTTATGCCATTTATAACTGAAGAAATTTGGCATCACTTACCCTATACAGAAGGAAGCATAATGCTTTCTTCCTGGCCTGAAAGTGAGGAAGTTCTTGAATTTGTTGATACTGTTGATAAGATGAATACTATTATGGAAATAATCAGGGGCCTTCGCAACATCAGGGGAGAAATGAATGTTGCTCCTTCTAAAAAAGCACATGTAATAATATATACTAAAGATCCTGATAAGGAAAAATTTTTAAGGGAAAATGTATCTTATATTGCAAATCTGGTAAATGCTGAACCTGTAGAGCTTGTAAATAAACTCTCAAATAAGCCTGAAAAGGCTGCCATTGCAGTTGTACCCGGAGTAGAAGCTTATATGCCGTTAGAAGGATTAATTGATATAGATCTTGAAATAAAGAGATTGCAAAAAGAAAAAGATAACCTTAACAAGGAATTACAAAGAATAGAGAAGAAACTGGCAAATGAAGGATTCTTAAATAAGGCACCAGCAGAAGTTGTAGAAAAGGAAAAAATTAAAAAAGAAGAGACCCGTGCAAAGTTAAATTCAATTCAAGAAAGATTAGGGATATTGCAGGGATAAAATAAGTCAGGAGTTGGATCATGGACTATCGGGAATCTATACAATTTTTGAAAAACTTAACAAAGTTTGGTATGAATTTTGGTCTGGAAAGAATAGAAAAATTACTTTCATTACTGGGAAATCCCCATGAAAAATTACAGTATGTTCATGTGGGTGGAACCAACGGAAAAGGTTCCACCTGCATGGTGTTAACTAACATCTTGAAAAATTCCGGATATGATGTTGGCTTATTTACTTCTCCCCACATCCATAGTTACAGGGAACGTTTTACGATTAACGGGGAAATGATAACGGAGAAAAGGGTAGCTGCGCTTATTTCTAAGATGCGCCCTTACCTTGAAAAAATGGTAGAAGAGGGTTTTGAACATCCTACAGAGTTTGAAGTTAATACTGCCATGGCTTTTCAGTATTTTTATGAAGAGAATGTTGATCTTGTGGTAGTGGAGGTTGGTCTGGGCGGGGCAATAGATTCTACAAATGTTATAAAACCCCTTATAAGTATAATTACAAATGTAGCAATGGATCATATGAATTATCTCGGAAATACTATAGCAGAAATAGCCACTGTGAAAGCCGGTATCATAAAGGAAGGAGTTCCTGTAATTACTGGGGCGACTCAGGAAGCTTTAGAAGTAATAGAAGAGGTCTGCAGTAAAAAAAGAGCTCCCCTTATTGTTCTTAACAGGGATGTGAAGTATCAAGCAAAAGAAATATCTATTAAAGGGTCATCCTTTGATTATTTTGGGAAATCTAATTTCAGGGATTTGAAGATTGCGCTTTTAGGCGAGCATCAGATAAGTAATGCAGTTATGGCAGTAAAAGCGGCAGAAATATTACGGGATGAGGGTTTTGTAATAACTGAAGATACAATTAGAAAGGGGCTGTCAACAGTTTCCTGGCCGGCAAGGCTAGAAATTTTTCAAAGAGAAAATCCTACTATACTTCTTGATGTCGCCCATAATGTAGACGGTATGATGGCTCTAAAAAATACAATAGAAAGATTGTTTAATTATAAGAGGATGATACTGGTTTTAAGTCTTCTTGAAGATAAGGAAAGGGAAAAGGTAGTCCAAATTATGTCCCCTTTGGCAGAAACTGTAATAGTTACCAAACCTAACAGTGACAGGGCAGGTGACTGGGAAAAGGTAGCAGATTTCGCAAGCAAATACTGTTCTGATGTAGTTTTGGAACCTGAAATTACTGAAGCAATAAAAACTGCCCTTTCTAAATCTTCCATGGGCGATTTGCTTTGTATAACAGGTTCCTTCTACATGGTCTGTGACGCTCGAATGTTTTTAAACAATTATAGATATTAAAAAAAATAATAGTGAAAAATTGAACAATTTAGGTAATAAATGATAAAATAGAGTAAATAATGGGCATAGAGATATTAACCAGTTAGAGGAGGAATAGAGGTGAAAATGTTTAAAATCCCTGAAGCTACAGTAAGCCGCCTCTCAGTATACTCGAGATTTCTTTCAAAATTAGACAAAAAGGGAATAATAACCATTTCATCTGGTGAAATTGCTGAAGGCGTTGGGGTAGGTGCTGCCCAGGTCAGAAAAGATTTGGCATATTTTGGTGAATTTGGTACCAGGGGTGTAGGTTATAATGTTAAAGATCTCCACCAGCATATTTTAAAAATATTGGGGTTAACTACTAGTTGGCCGGTAGTTGTAATTGGGGCTGGCAATCTTGGGACAGCGCTTTGTTTGTATGATGGCTTTAGAGAAAGAGGTTTTAATATTGTAGCAATGTTTGATGTGGACCCGTTAAAGATTGACAAGGAAATTGAGGGAATAACCGTATATTCCATGGAAAAATTAGGAGACATAATTAAGGAAAAGGAAGTAAAAATGGGTGTTATAGCAGTTCCTGCCGAATATGCTCAACAGATAGCTGATTTGCTTGTCAAAAATAATATTTGTGCCATCTTAAATTTTGCCCCTGCAGTGATTAAAGTACCTGAAGAAGTGCAGTTGCGAAATGTCGATTTATCTGTTAATTTGGAAATTTTAACTTTTAATATTGTCAATAATGTTAAAAATTTATATTAAACTTCTGAGAAGATTTTAAGCGCCTCTTTAGATGGGGCGTTTTTTAATAAAAAATTTAATGTAGGTGATAACAATGTCTGAATTGATATTAGCCTCTGCTTCGCCGCGTCGAAAAGAATTACTTACGCAAATAGGCCTTCAGTTTAAAATTGTGGTAAGTGAAGCTGAGGAAGTTATTGAAAAAGGGAATACTGTTGAAAATGCAGTAAAAAAATTAGCGTATGATAAAGCCAACTGGGTTGCAAAAAAATACCCTTCAAAAGTGGTTTTAGGCGCTGATACAGTGGTTGTAAGTGGTTCTCAAATTATGGGAAAACCACAAAATGACTGGGAAGCGTACAAAATGTTGCGAGCTTTAAGCGGTACAAAGCACAAGGTATTAACAGGTGTTGCGGTAATTTGTAAAGAAAAAGGTAAAGTGATTGTGGATCACTCAATAACTGATGTATTTTTCAAGAAACTTTCAGAAGAAGAAATTCATGGGTACATTGCAACTGGTGAACCTTTTGATAAGGCAGGCGGATATGGTATCCAGGGAATTGGTTCCTGCTTGGTGGAGAAGATACATGGTTGTTATTTCAACGTAGTTGGACTGCCTATCCATCTTGTAGTTGAAATATTGAAAGAGTTTGGGATAAAGGTCCTCGGGAGGTGAAAACAATGAGCAACTCACCTCATTATCACCTGACAATTAAGGAACTTCCAAAAGATATGAGGCCGAGGGAAAGAATGATCTCTAATGGTCCTTCTGCCCTTAGCAACTCCGAACTTCTAGCCATACTACTTAGAACGGGAAATGCCGGAGAAACTGCCATGGACCTTGCTAGCCGCATTTTAAGCAGCAGTGGTGGTTTAAAGCAAATGGCCGCAATATCAATGGAGGAGTTAAGTAAGTTTAAAGGGATAGGAATAGCCAAGGCGGCACAAATTATTGCTGCTATAGAGCTGGGAAGACGTATTGCATCCACCAGTGAAGAAGCACGCCCCAAAATAAGCTGTCCTGAAGATGTTGCAAATCTTTTACTTGAAGAAATGCGCCACTTAGATAGGGAACACTTTCGGTGCTTAAGTTTAAATACAAAAAATTACCTACTGGCAATAGATTCAATTTCAATTGGAAGCTTGAATTCTTCCATTGTTCACCCCAGAGAGGTTTTTAAAAAAGCAGTTATTAGAAGTGCAGCGGGAGTTATCCTGGTACATAACCATCCAAGCGGCGATCCAACCCCCAGCGGAGAAGATATTTCAGTAACTAAAAGATTAGTCCACGCAGGCGAAACTTTAGGTATTGACGTACTTGATCATTTGATTATAGGTGATAAGCGCTATATTAGTCTCAAAGAAAAAGGTATAATATAACCAAATCTTACACTTGATACTTGGAAAAGTGGTATAATATAATTTAAGTACGGCGTTCATCATTTCATGACTATTTTCGTATGACGAAATTCGCCATGGGGCATATTTGAGCATATATCTTTAAAATGGGGAGAGGGGAACATATTCATGCTTTTTGCGAAGGATTTAGGAATAGATTTAGGTACTGCCAATACACTTGTACACTTGAAAGGAAAAGGAATAATATTACGAGAACCTTCTGTAGTTGCCATGCAGAGGGAAACAGGAAATGTATTAGCTGTTGGTGAAGAAGCAAAAAGAATGATTGGTCGTACACCAGGTAATATAGTTGCTATACGTCCCATGAAGGATGGGGTTATAGCTGATTTCGACGTAACCCAAAATATGCTGCGCTATTTTATAAATAAAGCTCTGAATAGGAAGAAAAAGAATCCTATTGTCAGGCCCAGAGTTGTAGTATGTGTACCATCAGGAATAACCGCTGTAGAAGAAAGAGCTGTCAGGGAAGCTGCTATTCAAGCAGGTGCAAAAGAAGCGTACCTTATTGAAGAGCCGATGGCTGCTTCCATTGGTGCAGGGTTGCCGGTACATGAGCCCACAGGAAACATGATAGTAGATATTGGTGGTGGAACTACTGAAGTTGCTATCATATCTTTGGGTGGTATTGTGACTTCGCGTTCTCTTCGTATTGGTGGGGACGAAATGGATGATGCAATTGTACAGCATATTAAAAGAAATTATAATCTTATGATTGGAGAAAGAACCGGAGAGGATATCAAGATAAAAATTGGTGCAGCATTTTTCACACCGGAAGATGAAGATAGAAAAAATGTTACTTATTCAGTTAGAGGTCGTGACCTGGTAACAGGCCTTCCCAAAACAATTGAAATATCAGCAAAAGAAATACAGAGTGCATTATCTGAACCTGTCAGTGCTATTCTCGATACAATAAAAATTTGTTTAGAAAAAACTCCGCCTGAACTTGCTGCTGACATTATGGATAGAGGTATTGTTATGGCAGGCGGTGGCTCTCTCTTATGGAACTTAGATAAACTGGTCTCACAGGAAACAGGAATGCCTGTTCATCTTGCGGAGGATGCCCTTTCTGCAGTTGCCAATGGGACAGGCAAGGTACTAGAAAATATTGAGGTTTTAAAAAAAGTTCTCATACCAACAAAAAAATTAGGCTAATATACCTGGCTTAGCTATAGGGTGTGTTAAATTTGATACATTTTAAAATTCCAAAAAAGTTTTTGGGAGTTTTAGTATTATTAATAATAGCCCTTTTAACTATGAAATTTACAGGAATAGAAAGAACTACATTAACCCCGGTTGAAAAAGCTTTAAGAGAACTATTGGCCCCGCTACAAAGCGGGGTTACTACCGTTGCACGTTCTCTTTCCAATGTTACTGATAGTATCCTCTCATATAAAGAAATTCAAGAGGAAAACAAACTTTTAAAAGAAAAGGTTCGAAAATTAACAATCGAAAATAGTCATTTGGAAGAGTTTAGACAGGAAAATGTAAGGTTAAATTTACTTTTGGATTTTAAAAGGCAATATGAAGAACGCTGGGAAATGGAGCCTGCTCATGTTATTGCCAGGGATTACGATAATTGGAACAGTACAATAATAATTGATAAAGGAAGTAATCATGGTATTAAAAAGGATATGGCAGTAAGCAATTATCAAGGGTTAGTGGGCAGGGTAATAAATGTTACTCCTAATACTGCAGAAGTGCTTCTTATTATAGATAGTGAGAGTGCTGTTGGCGCTTTAGCACAAACTACGCGGGTACCTGGAGTGGTAGAGGCTGCCACTGATGGAAATGAAAAACTTCAAATGGTTCATATACCCCACGATGCACCGCTTCCCGTAAATGGGGTTATAATAACTTCTGGCCTTGGACAAATTTTTCCAAAGGGTTTAAAAATTGGTTATATAAAAAAAGTTATCCCCGCACCTAATGGACTTGTCAAAAAGGCTTTAGTAAAGCCCTTTGTTGATTTTGATTCTCTGGAAGAGGTTTTGGTAATAAAGAAAGACAAGGGGGCTACCCCGTAATGAAACATTTCTTTCGGCTCTCTATTTTGGCTGTTGTGGGTCTTACGTTGGAATCTACAATTTTGGAAAAAATTGCAATAGCAGGTGTTAAGCCGGATCTAATGCTAGTTATAGTAATTTTTTATGCTTTACTCTACGGTGAAATTCCTGCAGCAAAGTTAGGTTTTATTTATGGGCTTTTAGAGGATTTGGCTACAGGTAAATTCATAGGAATAAATACCATTAGTAAGATGCTGACCGGTTATCTGGTAGGCTTAGGCGAAGGTAAACTTTATAGCGATAACTTAATGGTACCTGTAATTGGACTTTTTATAGGTTCAATAGCTAATTACTTATGCTTTTTTATCCTCGGAATCATAGTAGGGCATCCGGAAGTATTTCCAGTGGAGAGTTTTTTTCAAACAATTATGATTTCAACAATTTATAACGTGTGTTTGGCTCCTTTTTTATACGGTAGGTATTATAGGTTGGTAAGAGGCACATCTAAAAGAAGTATAAATACCAGGACTTAAACGGGAATTTATAGAGAAGTGAATTTAAGGGGGATAAAAATCAGTGGAAAATTCCCGCAATAAGCTTAAGAAAACATTAACTATTTATATGGCAATAACAGTTATTATTTTTTTGAGTTTATTATCAAAGCTCTTTTTCTTACAGGTTGTAAGTGCCCATGCTTATAAAACTTTATCTGATGACAACAGAATTCGAATGGTTGCAAAAGATGCCCGAAGAGGAGATATTCTTGATAGAAACGGTAACAGGTTAGCTACCAGTAAACCTGTTTTTGCTATTTCTATAACAAATTTAGGCTCGAAGAATCAGGATGAAGTCATTAATAGACTTGTAAAAATTATGGATATGCCGGAGGTAACCCCTGAAGTAATTAAGGAAAAAATGAAAAGGCACTTTAGATTATATGAACCCGTTGAAATAGTAAAACTACCTTGGAGCGCAGAGGCGCTCCAAGTCATCACAAAAATTGAGGAAAGAAGAAGGGACCTTCCCGGAGTGATTATTCAGGAGGTTCCACGCAGGTATTATCCATATGGAAGTCTGGCGGGGCATATATTAGGCTATGTAGGCAAAATTAGTAAGGATGAGTTGGAAAAATATAAACAATATGGATATGGAATGAATGACATTATTGGTAAAAGAGGGATAGAAAGAAGTGCAGAACTCAGGGAAATAAGTAATCAAGTAGTTGGTTTAAGGGGTAAAAAGGGTGTAACCCAGATGGAAGTGAATGCCTATAATCACCCTGTAAGAAAATTGGTAGAAATTCCGCCTACTCCCGGTTATAATGTGGAATTAACTCTGGACATCAACATGCAAAGGGCCATGGAAAATGCCATGAATGAAATTATTGCTGAAATTAAAGAGAAGAATCCCAAGGCGGGTGCAGGTGGAGCTGTAGTACTTGATGTGAATACAGGTGCTATTTTGGCAATGGCCAGTAAGCCTGATATTGACCCCAACGATTTCGTCAACGGTAAATATGAAGAAAAAATTGATTACTACCATAAGATGAAACCAGGTCCCTGGTGGAACAGAGCTTTGCAGGAAGAGTATCCGCCCGGTTCTACTTTTAAAATGATAACAGGAATTGCCGCACTAGAATTTGCAGGAATTGATCCTGAGACAAAAATTACCTGTACAGGCCAATATTGGAAACCGCCATACATTAAATGCTGGGATGTGCACGGGAAAGTGGATTATTATAAAGCTGTAGCAGTTTCATGCAACACTTATTTTCAATATGTTGGCGAAAAAGTAGGTATTGAAAACATAGTGAAGGTTGCCAGACAATTTGGCCTGGGACAAAAAACCGGAGCAAGGGATATTGATAGTGAAAGTAAAGGTTTGCTTCCTACTCCCGAGTGGAAAAGTGAGGTTCGTTCAAATTCTGTAAACCAGAAATACGAGAAAAAGAGGCAAAACCTGGAAAAAAAATATAATGAATTAAAGGCGCAGGCACAAACTGCAGAAGAATTGGAGAGGCTTGAAAAACAAGAGGAAAATGAATTAAGGGCATTAGAAGCACGGTATAAAATTGATTATAAATTTGCTACTGAATGGCACCCCTTTAACACTTATAATACATCTATTGGGCAGGGTTCAAATCAGTATACGGTCCTTCAATTGGCAAATTATATTGCAACCTTTGCAAATGGGGGTAAGAGATGGAAACCGTATTTAATAAAAAGAATAGTTTCTCCAGATGGGCAGATTGTAAAGGAATATCAGCCTGAACTGGTACAGACAGTTGAAATTTCACAGGATACACTAGATATAACTAAAAGGGGAATGGAAGCTGTTACTAGCCCCGGAGGGACTGCATATTACTTGTTTAAAAATTTTCCAGAAAATATAAAGGTTGCTGCTAAGACTGGAACTGCTCAAACCGGTAGAGCAGGTGACGATCCTGAAAGTGATTTTCACGGTATTTTTGTAGCCTTTGCCCCTGCGGATAATCCCGAAATAGCTTTTGCAGGAGTTATTGAATACGGAGAACATGGTGGTAGTTCTGCAGGTAAAGTTGCTAAAGCAATTTTTGAAGAATACTTTAACCTTCAAGAACAAAAATTTTCCCAAAAAGATGCTAATGCGACACAATAAACCTAATTTATTGGGATAATTGTCTAAAAATGCTGGAAAAACGAGGAAATTAATCCTCGTTTTTTTCTTTTTCAAGCAGGATTTATGATTTTTAGCGTAGAAAGTCTAAATAGCTAAAATTTAGCTGTAAACGATATATTTATCACTCTATCGAGCGGTAAGAGTCCCGCTTTAAACTAAGCTAAGCGGGAGGTAAACCGCTCGTTAGAACCCGATTTGTTCAACTAACTTTCAGCGGGGGATTGACAGCCCTCGCTGAAAGAAGTTTCACTTTATGTATATTATAGCTTGAAATTTTAGAAATGCTGTGAGAGGCTGATGAAAGATGGCTGACTGCAATATTCCTGATACCAAAACTATTTTAATTCAACGGACACTACGCTCGGGACAAACTGTTCGCTATCCGGGCCATATAGTAATAATGGGGGATGTAAACCCAGGGGCAGAAGTAATAGCAGGTGGTAATATTGTAGTTTTGGGTCACTTAAGGGGAATTGCTCATGCTGGAGCAGGGGGTAATCAGCAGGCAATAGTTGCGGCCTTTAAGCTGGAACCAACCCAACTGAGAATAGACAATCACATCACAAGGGCTCCTGACGGTCAAAAATGGCATCCCAAACAGCCTGAAATTGCTTCAATCAAAAATGGGGTAGTAGTGATTGAAGATTACCATTCTTCGGGGGACAAGCATTTAACCCTTTATCAAGCATAAAAACAAAGTTAAGGAGGAGAAGTTATGGGAGAAGTAATTGTTGTTACCTCGGGAAAGGGAGGGGTAGGTAAAACAACAACTGTAGCAAATATAGGAACTGGATTGGCTGCAGAAGGCTATAAAGTTGTATTGGTAGATACAGATATAGGTCTTCGCAACTTAGACGTGGTGATGGGTTTAGAAAACAGAATAGTATATGATATAGTTGATGTGGTTTCCGGTAATTGCCGCCTTAAGCAGGCGCTCATCAAAGATAAAAGATTTGAGGAATTGTATTTATTACCTGCTGCTCAAACCAAAGATAAAACTGCAATTTCTATGGAGCAAATGAAAGAATTATGTGCAAATCTTAAAAATGACTTTGATTATGTGATTATTGATTGTCCAGCCGGTATTGAAATGGGCTTTAAAAACGCTATTGCTGGAGCGGAAAAGGCAATTGTTGTAACAACTCCTGAGGTTTCTGCAGTAAGGGACGCTGATAGAATAATAGGTCTTTTAGAAGCTAATGATTTAGAGGAGCCAAAGTTGATTATTAACAGAATACGTCCCGATATGGTAAAAAGGGGCGACATGATGGATATAGATGATATGATTGAAATACTTGCAATTGACCTTTTAGGTGTTGTACCTGAAGATGAACTTATTGTAATTTCTACTAACAAAGGTGAGCCTGCTGTTTTGGAGAAGACTTCTAAAGCTGGACAGGCATATAAAAATATCTCATTAAGAATAACAGGAGAAAATGTACCTTTAATGCATCTAGAATCCCATGCAGGTATAATGAAAAAGCTTCGCAAGCTTCTGGGTGTTTGATTGTTTTGAAGGGGGGCGTAAGTTTTGCTAGAATTTCTGCAGCGTGTGCTTGGAAAAAGCTTCTCCAGTAAAAAAATAGCAAAGGAAAGACTGCGGTTAGTGCTATTACATGACAGGACATGTTTAACTCCTGAAATTTTAGACTCTTTAAAAGGAGATCTTATACAAGTAATTTCCCGCTATATGGTCATTGATGAGAAAAATTTAGATGTCAGCTTAAATACAGAAGATGAGTCAGTGGCTCTTGTTGCCAATATACCTATCTTAAAGGTTAAGCAAATCAGTTAAATGCAATTTTAGGCAACATCCTCTATTAATTAAAATAGCAGTTAGGTATCATTCCAACTGCTATTATTATATTGTAAAATAATTTTAGGGAAAAATAATTAAGAGTAACAAATTATTGCCAGAAAGGAGAAATATAAGTGCAAGAATTGCTACAATACATAAAAGAAAGTGATAAACCGCTTATTGCTGACGGCGCTATGGGAACAATGCTTATTAAATATGGATTACAGACAGGACAGTGCCCTGAGGAAATCAATATTTCCAATCCTGGCATGTTGGAAAGAATACATAGAGAATATAGAAAGGCTGGGGCAATTATTCTCCAGACAAATACCTTTGGAGCTAATCGCATAAAATTAGAGAGCTACGGGCTTGCAGATAAAGTAGAAAAAGTTGTAGGTGAAGGCGTTAAAATAGCTAAAGAAGTAGCTGGAGATGATGCTTTTGTTGGACTTTCCGTAGGACCGACAGGCAAGCTTATGAAACCTTATGGTACCCTTTCATTCAATGATTTGTATGAAGTATTTATCGAACAAATTGCAGCAGGTGTGCAGGCGGGAGCGGATTGTATATGTATAGAAACCATGGGAGATATGGGAGAACTAAAAGCAGCATACTTAGCAGCACGAGAGTTTAATTTGCCAATCAGTTGTGCAGTAAGTTTTGAAAGTGGAGGACGTACTTTAATGGGAACAGGACCGGATGTATATGCAAGAACTGTTTCTAACTGGGGTAGTGATATTATTGGTACCAACTGTATTTCACCGGAGAGTCTGCTAAAAATATTTGAAAAGATTATAAATAATTGTACTGGCCCGGTTTATATACGTCCAAATGCCGGTGAACCTATTTTAAAAGGTAATGAAACCCTTTATCCAATGACAGCTGAAGATTTTGCTTCCTTTGGGAGTAAGTTTACCGAGAAGGGAGCAAAAATTTTAGGTGGGTGCTGCGGCACAATGCCGGAGCATGTGAGTTTATTGGAAAAAACTCTTGAAAATGAGAAAATTAAAAGTATTGGTAAAGATAATCGTAAGTGGCTAACATCAGCGGTAGATAGTGTGGAAATTACAAATAACTTAAAGAGCTCTTTGGTAAATATAAGGAATTACGTAAATAAAGATTTCATAGAAACTCAAAAGGTAGCTAATGCTTTAGGAGAAATACAAATAAGCGATTCTGGCATAATTGTTATGGATTTCTCGGAAATTTCCTGTAACAATGTTGCAGAAACTATAGAGTTTGTACAGGCAACTGTTCGCACTCCTCTCGCTTTTAAAGTAAATTCTGTAGAAATACTAAAGAGAGCATTACGACCCTACAAGGGGATTGCCGGTGTAATTGCTCCGGACCTCAATCAAAGCGATGTTTCTGAAGTATTGGAAGCATATGGCGGTGAAATCATCGACAATTTGCAATAAATTATAATTGAATTAGATTTTCTATAGATAGTTGCGCTCCTCTGTAATATAATCGTAATAAGGGAGTGCAACAATTATGTTTAAGATTAATACACGACTTTTGAAAAATATAGATTTCGTTTTTGTAATCAATGTAATAGCAATTTTAGCAGTCGGTATAATGATTTTACCAAGCGCTTCGGCATCTGTAACAAGTAATCCTCTGTATTTTGTAAAAAAGCAATTGATAGCTATCCTAATTGGATGTATCGTTATGGTTTTTACAGCTTCCATAAACTATAGATATATCCGGCGGTTTGTTCGCCATCTCTATATCTTAAATATTTTAATGTTAATTACGGTACTAGTAATAGGAACTGAAATTAATGGTGCTAAAAGCTGGATAAAACTGGGCCCTTTGGCATTACAACCATCTGAGCTTTCCAAAATAATTATGATAGTTTGTTTTGCTGACTTTTTAGATAAAAGGCAAGGTAAACTGAAAAGGTTACGTGATTTCATACCCTGTTTTCTTTTCTTTGCTATCCCACTTATGCTCATTATGTTGCAGCCTGATATGGGTTCCGGACTGGTATTTGTGGCTATAATGCTGGGAATGATGCTGGTTGGAGGTGCCAATTTAAAACTTCTTTCTGGACTAGTTGGAGGAGGTTTTATAGCAGGAGTTGCCAGCATCTGGGCCCATTTTAAATTTGGAATGCCGTTACCCCTTAAATATCACCAGATAATGCGCTTAATAGCATTTATAAATCCGTATGCGGACGGAGAAGGCGGTCGAGGCGCCGGGTACCATATTATTCAATCAAAGGTTGCCATTGGTTCTGGTGGACTTACCGGAAAAGGCTTGTTTAAAGGGTCACAGGTGCAGCTGAATTTTCTTCCGGAGCATCATACTGATTTTATATTTTCGGTAATTGGTGAGGAATTAGGTTTTATTGGCGGGGCATTACTACTGTTATTATTCTTAAGTTTAATTTACAGGGCCGTTCAAATAGCACTTAATGCTAAAGATATGTTTGGAGTACTTATTGTGATAGGTTTTTCATCCATGATAGTTTTTCATGTTTTAGTCAATGTTGGCATGACCATAGGTTTAATGCCTGTTGTGGGAATTCCCCTTCCTTTTGTAAGTTACGGGGGCAGTGCAATGCTTGCTAATATGACTGCACTGGGACTTATTTTAAATATTAACATGCGCCGTAAAAAGATACCTTTTTAATATCTTCCACTGGGGGAGCTCTATGAGCGGAGCTGAGAAAAAAACGCGATGAAGTTTTTAACTCCTTTAACCTGATCTGGATTATACCAGCGTAGGGAAGTGGTTAGTTTGCAAAAGCTTAACCGCAGTCTACAACTGTGGTTTTATTTTTCTTGGAGGTGGTAAAATGAAAAAAGTTATGACAATTGCCGGTAGTGACTCGGGAGCAGGAGCAGGAATTCAGGCGGACTTAAAAGCCATTGCAGCTATGGGAGCTTACGGAACATCAGCCATAACTTCCATCACGGCACAAAATACCCTGGGCGTTCAAAATGTCTTTAATTTACCACTTACAATAATAGCGGACCAAATCGAAGCAATTTTAGACGATATAGGTGCACATGCAGTCAAGACGGGGATGCTTGCTACCGGTGATATTATTTCATTAGTTGCTGATAAAGTTAAAAAATATAATATAAAATTACTAGTGGTGGATCCGGTCATGGTAAGTACCAGCGGAGATGTTTTGCTGCAACAGGATGCCCTGGACAACCTTAAAAACTGTCTTCTTCCTTTAGCTTATATAACTACACCAAATATGAGGGAAGCAGAGGTTTTAAGTGGGCAGCCTGTCACCACCCTGTCTGAAATGAAGGAAGCTGCTAAAAAAATATACTCTTTTGGGCCCAAAAATGTAGTGGTTAAGGGAGGGCACCTGGAAGGTGAGGCTATTGACGTGCTTTATAATGGAAAAGAATTTAAGTATTTTAAAAACCCGAAAGTAGATACTAAAAATACCCACGGGACAGGTTGCACCTTTGCTGCCGCGCTAGCTGCTAATCTTGCCTTTGGCTTTGAAGTTGAAAAAGCCTTGCAAAAAACTAAAGAATATATAACCGGCGCACTTAAAGATTCATTAGATGTAGGACAGGGTGCCGGCCCGGTAAATCATTTTTGGAAAGGTCAGATTGAATAAATGAAAGTATCACAAATCGGAGAATTTGGTCTGATTGATAAAATAAAAAAAGATGCTATTTTTAACAAAAAACGTGTAGTACAAGGTATAGGGGATGATACTGCCGTAGAAAAGATAAATGGCGGCATGTACCTCCTTTCAACTTGTGATATGCTTGTAGAAAACATTCACTTTTTAAGGAATGTAATTTCACCCTGGCAGTTGGGATATAAAGCAGCAGCAGTTAACTTAAGTGATATTGCTGCAATGGGGGGGAAACCGACCGGGATTCTAGTGTCTATAGCACTTCCAAAGGATACAGATACGGAATATATTGAGGAGTTTTATAAGGGATTGAAATCAATCTGTAAAGAATATGAAACAAATCTTTTGGGAGGAGATACTGTTTCCTCGCCCAAACATATAGTGGTGAATGTTACTGCATTAGGGGAGGTTCCCCCCAAGGACCTTGTATTACGCTCAGGGGCAGGAATTGGTGATGTTGTAATGGTAACTGGAACCCTGGGAGATTCAGCTGCCGGTTTGGAGATCATATTAAGTAAGAAAGATAAAAGTATATATCCCGGACTCCTTTCCCGTCATCTAACGCCTTCTCCTCAGGTCAAAGAAGGAATGTTTTTAGCATCACTGGGTTTAATTACTTCACTGAATGACATTAGCGACGGCCTTGCCAGTGAAATTTCAGAAATAGCCAAAGCTAGCCAGGTAGGTGCTAAAATTATTGCAGAGCAAATTCCTTTGTCTGAAGATGTTAAAAATCTAGCGCAGGAAATGGGTAAAGACCCTTTAAATTGGGCTTTGTATGGTGGTGAGGATTATCATCTTATATTTACTTGTCATGATCAAGATTGCGAAATTATCAAGAAAATGTTTAGGAAAAAATTTAAAAAGGAGTTATATAAAATTGGTTACATAGTGCCTTTAGAAGAAGGTATCTCTTTACAAAAAAGAGGTCTTACGGAGCCTATAATTAGAAAGGGATATAATCACTTTTGATATTTTTGGCATAATAACCCTCCCTATGAATATATTTACTATTAGACTTGCCTGTCCAGGGAGGGTATCTTTATGTTGAAAAATATCTTTAAGATAAAAAAAGACAGTGATGGAATTAAAGGAGTGCGTTCTTTAAACAGGGCATTTAATTCTAAACCACCTATTATACATATGCCCAGAAAGCGCTGGGTTTGGCAACTAATAATTAGCTGTTTTATGCTTGTATTTATACTTGGAAGTATTTATCTGGGTTTACCTGGCAGTATAGTAATGAAAGAGTATATTGCTTATTATCTGCATGCTGAAAAATCCGATTGGACTCCTGCCATTAAGACCATGGTAAATAACGGCCTGTGGCTTGATAGTTATGACAGACAGGTTTATGAGAAACAAATGGGAAAAAAGCCTGCTTTTAAGGATCAATCGGAAACCATGGCGCTACCTGCTTCGGGGAAATTCCTCAGGGAATATGGCTGGATAGAGTCGCCGGTAGATAAAAACAAAAAGTTTCATTCTGGAATAGATATTGAAACTGAGATTGCTGCTCCCGTAAGGGCAACTTTGGCTGGTGTCGTAGTAAAAACTTGGGTTGACGAAGATCTGGGAAGAAGTATAGAAATACGGCATAATGATGAGCTAACAACCATCTATGGTAATTGTGGTGAAGTGTTGGTAAATGAGGGCCAGGATGTTGGAGGAGGGCAAATAATTGCAAAAGCCGGGAAAGGAATGAACGGTGGAAAACTTCATTTTGAAGTAAGAAGAAACGGTAAACCTATTGATCCTTTGACCGTATTAAGTCCATTGCAATCCCGGATTTAAGGTAATGGCAATGAGAATAGCAAAAATTTTTAATGTACCGGTCAAAATAAATGATTTTTTTCTAATACTTATCCTGGCCTATACTTTTTTGGGTGTCCTTCCCCAGGTACTTATTTTATTTTCCATAGTATTAGTTCATGAATTTGCACATTGCTTAGCTGCTTTAAAAAGGGGAATTGGCGTTAAGGAAATGGAATTATTTCCCTTTGGCGGGATAGCCCATTTAGATTTTTTTGAAGCAGATAGTAATCATGAATTTCATGTTGCACTGGCAGGACCTCTGGTAAACTTTATCATGGCTGGTATGGGATTTATACTGTTAAATTATTGGGGTATCAATTACTGGATAATTTTTTTTATTCGTACTAATTTAGTAATAGGACTTTTTAATCTACTTCCTGCATTGCCCCTTGATGGGGGTAGATTATACCGCTCTATAAAGGCGCCTAAGTATGGGATTCAAAGAGCAACTCGTGCTGCTTCCAGACAGGGGAAAATAATAGCTACTTCCCTTTTTATGGCCGGAGCCATAGGTTTATATTACAGATTTTGTGATATTAGTGTTGCTATTTTAGCAATTTTTTTATATATAAGTGCTGGCGGCCAGTACAAAACCGCCAGTTATCATTTTATACGTTTTTTAAGCAGAAAAAAGGAGCAATTTGCCACACGGCGTATTATGGAAGCAGAAAATTACATTGCAAAGGAAGATCTCAGTCTAGAAGAAACAATTTCTCTCTTAAAACCTGAAAAATATGGCATACTTCTTTTAGTTGATGAAAAAGGCAATATCACAAAGAAATTATCTGAAGAGCAAATTATTAATGCATATTTTAAATATGGACCAAAACTACCCCTCTATAAAGTGTAAAATATATCAATGTTAAAGGATATTTTTTATTTTTATAGAAGCTAATAAATAAATTAAAACAAATAGTTCTTCAAAGTGAAAATTATTTTTGCTATTATTTCAGGAAATATTACTAATAATACAGTTATCAAAGAGTTAACGTATAAAGGGAGGAAGACTTTTGCAAAACTTAAAGCAATATATCCAAGATGAAATTTTAGTGCGTGTTGAGAAACCTGCAAGATATTTGGGAAACGAGTGGAATTCAATTCACAAATCATGGGATAAAGATAAAATAAAGATGGCATTTTGTTTTCCCGATATTTATGAAATTGCTATGTCTCACCTGGGAATGAGAATACTATATGGCTTAATAAACAAGAGAGAAGACTTCATTATGGAGAGATGTTTTGCTCCGTGGGTTGATATGGAACAAATTTTAAGGGAGAAAAATATTCCGCTTTTTTCGCTTGAATCCTATCGTCCCTTGCAGGATTTTGATGTTGTTGGATTTACATTACAATATGAGATGAGTTATACCAACATCTTAAATATGCTTAATTTAGGTGGAATAGCTTTAGAAAGGGAGCAAAGGGATAATGATTCTCCCCTTGTAATTGCAGGGGGACCATGTGTGTATAATCCTGAACCGCTTGCGCCTTTTGTTGATTGCTTTTTAATCGGAGATAGTGAGGAACTTTTGCCCGAATTCCTTGAGGTTTTGAAAAAACATAAAATGGGAGATTGGAGCAAGGAAAAATTTTTGGCAGCAATAAAAACTATGCCTGGAATTTATGTTCCCAAGTTTTATGAATTTAAATGGGCAGACTCAGGGTTGCTCCAGGAAATAATTGCTTTAGATGATGCTCCTTCTCAAGTTAAAAAGCTAATCATAACTGATTTTGATAAGGCATACTTTCCTACAGACCCTATAATACCATATATAGAGGCAGTTCATGATCGAATCATGCTTGAGGTTGCCAGGGGCTGTACCAGGGGATGTCGCTTTTGCCAAGCAGGTATTGTTTATAGGCCGGTGAGGGAAAAAAGTCCGAAAACACTTTATGAACAAGCGAAAAAGTCAATAGAAAACACTGGCTATGATGAAATTTCTCTTACTTCATTAAGCACGGCCGATTATTCAAGTATTAAGCCTGTGATAGAGGGACTCTTAGAGAAACATGCAGGAGAAGGCATAGGAGTTTCTCTGCCTTCCTTAAGGGTGGATGCTTTCTCAGTGGAGATTGCTAAAGAGATCCAGAAGGTTAGAAAAACCGGTTTAACTTTTGCTCCAGAGGCGGGAACTCAAAGACTTAGGGATGTAATAAATAAAGGGGTTACCAGTGCAGACCTGGAAAAGGCTGTTAAAGGGGCCTTTGATGCTGGTTGGACCCAAATTAAACTTTACTTTATGATTGGTCTTCCCACAGAGACCTTTGAGGACGTAAAAGGAATAGCGGACCTGGCATACAAAGTTTTGGAATGGGGGCAGGAGGTTTTAAAAAACAATAAAAATTTCAAGAGAATTAAGGTAACTGTAAGCACATCATCTTTTGTACCAAAGGCACATACTCCCTTTCAATGGGAACCTCAGAACACAATTTCGGAGCTTGAGGAAAAACAGCAATACTTGAAATCCCTTCTCAAGGACAGAAGGATAACATATAACTATCATGATGCAAAGACAAGCTTTTTGGAGGCTATTATTTCAAAAGGGGATAGGAGAATTGGTAAAGTATTAAAACGAGCCTGGGAATTAGGTTGTAAATTTGACAGCTGGTCCGAATATTTTAAGTATGATAAGTGGCTCCAGGCATTTAGAGAGTGTGAGATTGATCCTGAGTTTTATGCGTATCGCAGAAGGGATTACGATGAAATTTTCCCCTGGGATGTTATCGATGTAGGGGTTACTAAAAATTATCTCAAAAGTGAACATAGAAAAGCTTTGCAAGAAGCGCTGACACATGATTGCAGGTATGAGGATTGTCCTGGGTGTGGTATTTGCAATCGTTTCGGGGTTGATTTGGAAATGTTTAGAGGTGAGCAAAGTGCATATTAGATTAATGTTTCAGAAGCTGGATACAGCCCGCTTCCTATCTCATCTTGAAATGCAGCAAATGTGGCAAAGGTCATTAAGGAGGGCAAAGGTACCCCTGGCCATGTCTAAAGGTTTTAACCCGCATCCTAAGATTTCCTTTGGTTCTGCACTGCCTGTTGGAGTAGCAAGTTTAGCAGAATACTTAGATGTAGAATTAAGAGAAAATATAGAACTTACCGGGTTAAAGGAAAAAATTAATGCCTGCTTGCCTATCGGATTTAAGGTAATAAAAATCGCTGAAATTCCCCCTAAATCAAAACCCCTTATGGCAATTATCAATAGAGCAGAATATACAATAGAACAAAGGGTAAAGGTCTGCTCGGACGACATTGCTACAATAACAGATAAATTTCTTGGGCAAGAAGTAATTACTATTGAGAGAGAAACAAAATCGGGGACAAAATTAAAGGATATCCGATCAGGTATTTTTAGTTTGAAAGCTCAATGTGCAAAATCAGAATTGATCATTACAACCCTCGTACAAACAGGCAGTCAGGGAAATGTTAGGCCGGGTGAAGTCTTAAATACATTTCTAGGTTTTGCAAACTTAGAACCTATTGGGCCTGAGAAAATAACCAGAAAAGGGTTATTTGTTAATGTTAACGGTAAGACAGTAACGCCTCTTGAAGTTCTGGAAGGGTGACTATTTATAAAAATGTATAAGGAAATAGTAGTAGATGTTGGGCAAGAACAAACTGTAGTTGCTGTTTTAGAAGACGGTAGCTTAATGGAAGTTTACCTGGAACATGAAATGAATAAAAGAGTTCTGGGAAATATCTATAAAGGCATAGTTGAAAATGTCTTACCCGGTATGCAAGCTGCATTTGTAGATATTGGTCTGGAGAGGAATGCCTTTTTGTATGTAGATGAAGCTATAAATTTTCCGACTTCGACTGACATGAGTATTAGAGATGTAGTAAAGGAAGGCCAGGAATTACTTGTACAGGTTATTAAGGAACCGCTAGGTACCAAAGGGGCTCGTGTTACTACCAAAATTACTTTACCGGGTCGCTTTATAGTTCTCATGCCAACAGTCGATTATGTTGGAGTTTCTCGTAGAATAGAAGATGAAAATGAAAGAGAGAGATTAAAGGAATTAGCAAATGAAGTAAAATATGATAGTATGGGTGTAATAGTTCGTACAGTGGCAGAGGGTGCCGGATATGCTGAGCTGAAAAGAGACTTTGATACCCTGGCAACACTTTGGCAAAAAATTTCTGCGGTTGCTTCGGAAACGGTTGCACCGCAAATTGTACATAAGGATCTGGAATTGGTACAGCGTATGGTGAGAGATATACTTACAGAAGATGTTAACAGGATGCTTATTAACTCTAGAGAAATAAGAGATAGGATATTAGAATATGTAGAAATTGCACAGCCTGAATTTAAGAATAAGGTCTTTTATCAAGAAGGGGATTTTTTAGAAAAATACAATATAAATTCTCAAATTAGACAGGCTTTAAGAAGAAAGGTATGGTTGAAAAATGGTGCATATATTGTAATTGATCAAATGGAAGCTTTAACGGCCATTGATGTCAATACTGGAAAATTTGTGGGTAAAGATAATTTAAAGGAAACGGTTTTTGAAACCAATCTTCAGGCTGTGACAGAAATAGTAAGGCAATTGAGATTAAGAAATATAGGTGGAATTATAGTAATTGATTTTATTGATATGAAAGAATCTGAACATAAACAAATGGTCCTGGCGGCATTAGAGAAGGAATTAAAAAAAGATAGGACAAAAACTTCAATTATGGGAATAACACAGCTTGGACTTGTAGAAATGACCCGTAAGAAAACTAGGCAGGGTTTAGAGAGCATTCTGATGAGTGATTGTCCTTATTGTGATGGCAAGGGTAAAGTTTTAACAGATGAAAATATTGTATTAAATATAAAAAGAAAAATCCGGGAATGTGCGTCTCGTACTATACAATCAACTATAGTTGTGAAAGTACACCCGCAAATAGCTAATTTTTTAGAAGAAGATCAGGAGGTTATAGAAAAATTAGAAAATGAAATAAATAAAAAAATTATTATCAAGGATGAGAAATCCTTTCACCTGGAAGATGTTGAATTGATAACAACTTAGGATACCAATGATACCAATTTGTGTGATTGACAAAAGGGTTAATATATGATAGAATTCTTGTTCGTAGGTATCGTTTTAAAACCGCTTATGAGGAGGTATTTTAAAGCATAGCTACCTCCATAGCGAGTCTTTGACGAGGAGGAGATTAGATGTACGCAATTATTGAAACTGGTGGAAAGCAGTATAAGGTAAGGGAAGGCGATGTTATTAGAATAGAAAAACTGAATGCAAATGATGGCGATAAAGTCAATTTTGATAAGGTTTTGGCTATTGTAAACGGTGATGATACAAAATTTGGCACACCATCAATTGAAGGAGCCAAGGTAGAAGCTACCGTACAAAAACAGGGAAAAGGTAAAAAGATTATTATATTTAAGTACAAGCCTAAAAAGAATTATCGCCGCAAGCAAGGACACCGCCAGCCTTTTACTGAAGTAAAAATTGAAAAAATAACTGGATAAAAATGGTTGAAGTAGTTATTTACTCGAAAGCCGGGAAATATTCTGGCTTTCAGGTACAAGGGCATAGTGGTTATTCTGAACAAGGAAGTGACATTGTTTGTTCCGGTATTTCTGCTATCACTCAATCTGCAGTTATGGGTTTGCAGTATTATTTTGATGAAAGTGTGGAAGTAAAAGTAAAAGAAGGTTTCTTAAAATGTAATTTAGTCTTAGATAAATTAAGTGAAGCTGAACTGGAAAAAGTAGAAGTGATTATTCAAACAATGTTATTAGGTTTAGAAAGTATAAAGGAAGAATATAAGGGATATCTGAATATAGTTAAGAAAAGGAGGTATTAGAAATGCTAAAAATGAATTTACAGCTTTTTGCGCATAAAAAAGGTGTAGGTAGTACTAGAAATGGTAGAGATAGTGAAGCCAAGAGGCTTGGAGTTAAAAAGCATGATGGTCAAAGGGTACTGGCAGGTAATATTATTATGCGCCAGCGTGGTACTAAAATTCATCCCGGAATTAATGTTGGCATAGGTGGAGACGACACACTTTTTGCAAAAGTTGACGGGGTTGTTAAGTTCGAACGTAAAGGTAGAAATAAAAAGCAAGTAAGCGTTTATGCAATATAACCTTTAATTGCCCTTGGGTAGTTCCAAGGGCTTTTTGGTATTAAGAAACTATAGTAAATAATCTACTAGGCAATAAAGTTATTTGGGGGAAGAAAGTAGTATGAATATTTAGTAAAGGGGATTACTATGAAGACATATTTTTATGGTGGTCTATCTCCTCAAGAAATCTTAAATATAATGAGGGTTCAAAAACATGACCAATTAAATTACTTACAGGTTATATTGGGGTATCTTCAGCTTGGAAAAACAAAAAAGGCATTGGAATACACTAGGTCAGCCATTAATTCCATACAAGAAAACGGCTTAATTATGAAAGTCCATACTTCCAACATGGCTCTAATGATGATGAACATTTTGCAGGAAGCCCAACAAATAGGTGTAGAATCCAAATTATTAGTTTCCACTATGCTTAGTGAAATTAAACAAGAAGAGGAACTTTGTCATCTTATTGATATTCTCTGGAATGCACTCAAAGCTCAACTCTTACGACATCCTTATGATGAAAGATACTTGCTGATTGATTTAAGTGAAACTGGACAAGAGTACCTTTTGGTTTTTAAGTTTCCTTTTGACAATAGTTCTGTTTTTGAAGAAGAAAAAAGGCGAATAAATGAAATAGCTTCTTTTAACGAAATTGCGTTTGATTTTCAAAAAAATCCGAGTGGAGGTATAATCAGATTAAGTGTGTCGATTTAATTTTTAAACTTGTGGATATTATAGGAAGACAAATATTATAATAAAATAAATAAATAAATTTTAAATACACTAGGTGATTATAATGTTTTTAGATAGAGCAAAGATATATGTTAAAGGCGGTGACGGAGGAAGCGGTGTAGTTTCCTTTCGGAGAGAAAAATATGTTGCTGAAGGAGGTCCCAACGGAGGTGATGGTGGTAGGGGCGGCAATGTGATAGCTAGAGCCGATAAAGGTTTAAGAACACTTGTTGATTATAAATATAAAAGGCATTATAAAGCGGAAAGAGGCCAGCATGGTCAAGGTAGTAATAAGCATGGTAAATCTGCAAAAGACTTGATTTTAAGGGTTCCTCCCGGAACTATCATAAAGGATGCGGATACAGGGGAAATATTGGCTGATATAGTTTCAGAAGATCAGGAAGTCGTTCTTGCCAGAGGTGGTCGGGGAGGAAGAGGTAATGCCCGATTTGTTTCTGCTCAAAATAGAGTTCCTAAAATAGCTGAAAAAGGGGAACCGGGAGAAGAAAGATGGCTGGAATTGGAACTCAAACTCCTTGCAGATGTTGGTTTAATTGGTTATCCCAATGTGGGGAAATCTACTTTGATTTCAGCGGTTTCTGCAGCAAAACCCAAAATTGCTGATTATCATTTTACAACACTGGTTCCAAATTTGGGAGTTGTAAAAACGGAGCATTCCAGTTTTGTAATTGCAGATATTCCTGGGTTAATAGAGGGCGCTCATCAGGGCGTTGGACTAGGTCACGAATTTTTAAGGCATGTTGAAAGAACTAAAATGCTAGTACATGTTATTGACATTGCCGCACTAGAAGGAAGAGATCCTCTAGAAGGTTTTCATAAAATAAATAAAGAGCTTGAATTATATGATCCAATCCTGGCAAAAAGAAAGCAAATAATTGCTGCCAACAAAATAGACTTGCCTGGCGCAGAAGAAAACCTGGAAATACTCCAGGAGGAATTAGGGGATGATTATGAGATTTATTCCATTTCTGCAGTAACCGGTAAGGGTTTGAAACAACTTGTTCTTAGAATGGCAGAGCTTGTTGAGAAAATAGAGCCAGAACCCTTAAAAATCAAAAATGAAAAAAGGATTATTAAAGCGCCTGAAGAAAGATTTACTATAGAAAAAAAAGATGGAGTATTTGTTGTTAAGGGTAAGGAAATTGAAAAACACCTTGCTATGACTGATTTTAACAATGAGGATGCAGTACAAAGATTTCAAAGGATATTGAAAAAAATGGGTGTTGAAGATGCCTTGAGGGAGAAAGCTATTTCAATTGGGGATACTGTTCAAATAGGGGAAATGGAATTTGAATTTACTGAATAGGAGTGGGTTGGTGTTCGCTATGTTAAAAGGCAAACAGAAGCGCTTTTTAAGGGCACTGGGCACGGGAATTGATCCTATTTTACAAATTGGTAAAGCGGGTATAACTGATAATACTGTTAAACAATTAGACGATGCTTTGGAAGCCAGAGAACTTGTAAAGGTGAGGGTTTTACCCAATAGTGGTCAGGAAGTGAAGGAGGTAGCAGAGGCTTTAAAGGATAAAGTTAATGCTGAGCTTGTACAGGTTATTGGCAATAACTTTCTCCTTTATAGAAAATCTAAGGAAAAGCCTAAAATAGAATTACCTCTCTAAATTTAGAATTTTTTTGCTTACCACCACTCACACTATTATTTTGTTTTGCATATAGTGTAGTGGTGATGCTTATGAAAATTGGTCAATGGGTAACAGTTACAAGTTGTGGAAAGGAATTAAAGTTCAAGATTATTGGATTTACCAAGGGAAAGAAAGGTGATAATCTAGCTATTTTAGAGACTGAGGGAACGAATAGTTTTATTTACCGATTTGTTCCCATAGATTTACTTGAAATAGTTTTTTAGGATGCAAAGGTTTTTGCTACCTTTGCATTTTTTTTGCAAAAACTTAGCAAGATATGTTAATATGAAAAAAAACTATTTAGGGGAAGTCCAATGAGAGGAAAAGGCAATAGAAAAATAAAAAAGATAGGTATCATGGGAGGGACATTTGATCCTATCCATTACGGGCATATGGTCACTGCAGAAGCCGCTCGTTCTCATTTTAACCTTGATAAAGTGATATTTGTACCTGCCGGTCGCCCTCCTCATAAACAAGATAAACAAATTACTGATCCGAAGCATCGCTTTCTGATGACTGTTTTAGCCATTACAACAAACCTCTATTTTGAGGTTTCCAGGTTCGAAATTGAAAAAGAAGGTTGTTCCTACACAATAGATACTATAAAACATTTTAGAGAAATCTTTGGTTCAAATGTAGAATTATACTTTATAACCGGAGCTGATGCAGTTTTAGAAATTTTAACTTGGAAGAATGTTGAAGAACTAACTGGACTTTGTACTTTTATTGCGGCTACGAGACCGGGTTTTGACTTGGAACAAATTGATTTTACATTGCAAAAACTCCCCCAAGGTAGAAAAAAGCATTTTGAAAAATTTGAAGTACCTGCTTTGGCAATATCATCTACTGATATTCGCAATCGGGTGAAAAATAATAAGCCAATTAAATATTTAGTTCCGGAAACAGTAGAGTATTATATTTATAAAAATAGTCTGTACTGTGATTAATTAAGTACTAAGAGAGGTTTTCTATGGCAAATATAAATATAGAGAGTATCAAAGAAATTTTACAAGAATACCTTAGTGAAAAAAAGGTTAAACATAGCCTAAATGTGGCTCAAACAGCACAAGAATTAGCAGAAAGGTTTTCAGTTAACAAGGAAGATGCATATCTTGCAGGACTTGTGCATGATATAGCTCGGGATTTAGACCCTCAAAAACTCTTAAAGATTGCAAGGGAAAACAATTTGATACAACACCCCATAGAAGAAAAAATGCCAATAGTGCTTCATGCTAATGTAGGGGCCTTTATTGCTTCGTCAAGACTTGCCATATCTAAAAGCAGCATCTTGCAGGCAGTGCAAAAACACACTGTTGCAGCTCCCGCAATGTCAAAAATAGATAAAATTGTCTATTTGGCTGATGTTATAGAACCTGATAGGTCCTTTCAAGGAATTGAAGATTTAAGACAACTTGCTAAAAATAATTTAAATGAAGCATTTTTAAAAGCATTAGAAGGATCCATTACATATCTTATTAGCAAGAGGTGTTTAATCCATCCTTATACAATTGAAGCTAGAAATAATTTAATTGAAGGAGTGGTAAAAAGTTGATAGACTCATATAAATTAGCTACAAAAGTGGCACAAGCTGCGGTTGATAAAAAGGCATTTGATGTCAAACTTTTGAAAATAAAAGATGTATCAATTATAACGGATTATTTTGTATTAGCAAGTGGCAGTTCAACTACACAGGTCCATGCAATTGTCGAGAACATTGAAAAGATATTGAAAGAAGAGTTGGGATTAAAACCGTTAAGAATAGAAGGATTTACTCAAGGACGATGGGTATTGTTGGACTATAGTGATGTAATTGTACACATCTTTTTACAGGAAGAAAGAGAGTTTTATAATCTTGAAACTTTATGGGGGGATGCAGGTCAAGAAGAGTTTACTGGCGTGTAATTGACTTTTTAAATACAATAACATATAATGATTTCAAATATTTTTTAATTTTTATTTTCTGAATGCGATGGGGAGTAGCTCCTTTCGTCCTAATTGGATGAAAGGTTTTTTAACGTGCTTATTAAAAAGTTATAGGAAAATGGTTTAGAAGGGGTGAAAGTACATTGCAGGAAAAGTACAATTTTGCGGAAATTGAACCAAAATGGCAAAAAAAATGGGAGGAAGAGAATTTCTTTAAAGTTCAGCAGGAAGATGATATGGACAAGTATTATGTATTGGAAATGTTTCCATATCCTTCCGGCAACTTACATATGGGTCATGTTCGTAATTATTCAATAGGAGACGTAGTAGCTCGTTATAAAACTATGCAGGGTTATAACGTATTACACCCTATGGGGTGGGACGCCTTTGGATTACCGGCAGAAAATGCAGCAATTAAACATGGAGTTCCCCCAGAAAAATGGACATGGGATAATATAGCCAATATGAGAAGACAGCTCAAGTCAATGGGACTGAGCTATGATTGGGATAGGGAAGTTACAACTTGTCATCCCGATTATTACAAGTGGACGCAGTGGCTGTTTTTACAGTTTTATAAAAATAACCTTGCTTATAAGAAAAAAGCTTCTGTAAACTGGTGTCCTGATTGTGCCACGGTACTGGCAAATGAGCAAGTTGTAAATGGTGAATGTGAACGCTGTGGAAGTAAGGTAGAGAAAAAAGATCTTGAGCAGTGGTTCTTTAAGATTACTGATTATGCTGACCGCTTGTTAAAGGATCTTGAAAAATTATCCGGCTGGCCTGAAAAGGTAAAAATTATGCAAAGAAACTGGATAGGTAGAAGTGAAGGCGCTCAAGTAAAGTTTAAGACAGAAAAAGGTCACGTGCTTGAGGTATTTACAACCAGGCCGGATACACTTTATGGGGTTACCTTTATGGTGATGGCACCGGAACATCCACTTGTAGAGGAATTGACTGAAGGTACTGCTTATGAAAAAGAGGTGCAAGAGTTCGTTCAAAAGGTTAGGAATATGGATGAGATCTCCCGTACTTCAGGAGAGACTGAAAAAGAAGGTGTATTTACCGGTGCATATGCCATAAATCCTGTAAATGATGAAAAAATACCTATTTGGATTGCAAATTATGTACTTATGGGCTATGGTACCGGTGCAATTATGGCTGTTCCTGCCCATGACCAGAGAGACTTTGAGTTTGCAAGGAAATATGACTTACCAATTAGGGTTGTAATCCAACCGGAGGGTCAGGAACTTTCCGGTGATACTATTGAAGAAGCATATGCAGGAGAAGGTCAACTGGTTAATTCAGGCCCTATCAATGGATTGAGTGTTAAGGAAGCAATAAAAAAAATTACAAAGATTCTTGAGGAAAAAGGGTTAGGTCATTTTGAAGTTAATTTTAAATTGCGAGATTGGTTAATTTCCCGCCAGCGTTACTGGGGTTGTCCGATACCTATTATCTATTGTGATGAATGTGGTGTCGTACCGGTACCTGAAGAAGATTTGCCTGTTGTTTTACCTGAAGATGTGGAATTCAAACCAACGGGTGAATCACCCTTAAAATATCGTGAGGATTTTGTCAATGTAAAATGTCCTAAATGTGGAAAAGATGCTAAAAGAGAAACTGATACAATGGATACTTTTGTCGATTCGTCCTGGTATTTCCTGAGATATTGCAGTCCCCATCAGGAAGATAAACTTTTTGATAAGGATATTGCCGATTACTGGATGAATGTTGATCAGTATATAGGTGGTGTGGAGCATGCCATCTTACACCTCATGTATGCTCGCTTCTTTACCAAGGTTTTGTATGATATTGGTTTGGTCTCCATGGAAGAACCTTTCCAAAATCTTTTAACTCAAGGTATGGTTCTTAAAGATGGCAGCAAAATGTCTAAATCCCTCGGAAATGTGGTAAGTCCTGAGGAGATTATTGGTAAGTATGGTGCTGATACGGCAAGATTGTTTATACTTTTTGCTGCACCTCCTGGTAGGGATCTGGAGTGGAGTGATCAAGGTGTGGAAGGCTGCTACCGCTTCCTGAACAGAGTATGGCGCTTGGTATACTCCTACTATCATCACTTACCCACTTCCGTTGAAAACTTAACCATCAATTCTAAGGAAGATAAAGAATTAAATCGCATGGTAAATGTTGCCATTAAGCGGGTAACAGAAGATATTGGCGAGAGATTTAACTTAAATACTGCAATCAGTGCAGTAATGGAACTTGTTAATTCTGTTTACCACTATAAAGATAATGTAGACTTTACGAAACAAAATCTTGGGTTGGTAAGAAAATCTATAGAAACTATAATACTGTTGCTGGCGCCTTTTGCTCCGCACATCACTGAAGAATTATGGCTGATTATTGGCGGAAAAGGATCTGTTCATTCTCAAAAATGGCCTAGTTACGACAAAGCTGCCCTTGTGCAGGATGAAATAGAAATAGTAATTCAAGTTAATGGTAAGGTAAGGGATAAAATAAAAATTGCTGCGGACATTGGACAGGAAGATTTAAAGAAAGAAGCACTGGCAAATGAAAAGGTTGTTAAACAGATAGAAGGAAAGGAAATTAAAAAAGTAATAGTTGTACCTAAAAAGCTTGTAAATATAGTTGCCAAGTAAGATAAATAGTTGTTTATAGAAAAAGCCTCTTGTTTAATCCAGGAGGCTTTTTAATCTGTCACTATATAGGAAAATAAAGGAGGAAATTTGCTAAAAATAGCGAATTCATTTTTAATTAATAAATTTTTCCAGTTTAATGTAGGATTAAAAAATTTGGGAGTGTAAAAGGATGATTAATTCAAGTAGTCGCTGGCAAGCAGTAATTTTAGTGGTAGGTGCTGTATTGATTTTCTTTATTGGAGTGCAATATGGTAAATATTCCATGGTTACAGGTGAACCTCAGGTGGTTCCCAGTCAAGAACAAAAATCAGAAGTTTTTGAGGAAAATGGAAAAGCTGATAAAAATGAAAAAATAAAAGTACATGTGGCTGGGGCGGTATTTAACAGCGGTTTGTATGAATTCGAGTCAGGGAGCAGGGTGGATGATGCTGTTAAGAAAGCTATTCCATTACCTGATGCTGATCTTGATCGGTTGAACCTGGCAATGCCTTTAAAGGATGGGGAGCAAATTTATGTTTATTACAAAGGTGAAAGAAATCAGCAAACAAGCTCTCTAAATTCGTCTGATAATGAAAAAGAAGGAAAAATTAACATCAATTCCTGTTCAGCTGAAAAGTTGGAAGAACTCCCTGGTATTGGTCCTGCCTTGGCTAGTCGTATAATACAATATCGTACTCAAAACGGCCTATTTAGCTCAGTTGAAGAATTAAAGAAGGTGTCCGGTATTGGAGATAAAAAGCTGGAATCAATTAGAGAGCTGGTGACTGTATATTGAAAAATAACACTAATCCCAGGGCGATTCCCAAATTAACACTTTCATTTATTGCAGGTATAGTTTTAGCTTACTACATTCAGTTACCCCTAAAAATTTTTTTGATAGGTATCTTGATTTCTTTAAGCAGTGGGATATATTTTTTCACGAAGGAAAATGCATCCCGTTTTTTCATAGCCATATTAGTTTTCTTTTTTTGCTTTGGATTTTTATGGACTAGTTACTATCAAAATAGGGGAAAAGAACTGTATATTTTTAAAAATACAGTACAAAATATTTCAGGTATGATTTTAAAAAATGAGAGCTATCAATTCGGCAGTATATATAGGTTAACAGATATCAAAATAAATGGGAAAAAGTTTTCCGGAGATCTCTCTCTACTGGCATATGATTCCCATTCCAACTTTAAGTATGGCGATGTTATACAATTTGAAGGAAAGCTAGAGGTACCAGGTGAAAGTCGAAATCCAGGTCAATTTAATTTAAAAAAATACTTGCAAAAGCAAGGAATAGTACTTCAAACAAAAGTAAATGAAAGTGATATAAAGTTAATCGGGAAAGAGGGGAATTTGCTTTTTCAAATACTTGACAGGTGGAGAGTAAGGATACAAAAATTAGCAGACAAAGCTCTCAAAGAAAGAGAAAGGGCCATCTTTAATGCAATGATCCTGGGGGATAAAAAGGGCCTTTCTGATACTAGCAGGGAACTATTTATGCAATTTGGATTAATGCACCTTCTGGCAGTATCGGGACTTCATACAGGATTTGTTATTTTATTTTTAATAAAACTTTGTAAAATTTTAAAACTAAATTTAAAGTGGGAGTTTGTAGCATGCTCTTTAGGGTTATTCTTATATTCTGCAATTACCGGCTTTGCTCCACCTGTAGTTAGGGCTACAATAATGGCTATAATCTATTTGTTAGGAAAAATGTTAAATCAGCAACACAAATTAGAGGAAATGCTGGCACTGGCAGCATTGATACTTTTGGTTACTAACCCTTTACAGCTTTTCACAGCAAGTTTTCAACTAACTTTTGTGGCAACCATGGGAATATTGTATTTAACTCCTATTGTTGAAACTGTACTTGAAAAATTTACTGGTAATGACTTCTTGAAAAAAATATTTTCTGTTCCATTTGCTGCTTTTTTTGCAGTAACTCCTTTAACTGCATTTTATTTTAATAGGGTTTCTCTACTGGGACCCTTTACAAGCATCTTTTTAACTCCCATTGCAGGGTTAGTTGTTATTTTAGGAATCATAGCACTAGTATTTTCTTTCTTACCCTTGTTATCTATACCCTTATTTTTTTTAAACGGCGGAATGATCTACCTAATTTTAGAAATACTTGCATTTACAAAAAAAATCATTCCTGGAGAGGTAGTATGGATTGTTTCACCTAGTTTGCCTGCAGTTTTTACCATTTATGTATTTATGGTGGGAGTATTTTTTATTTTTAAATACCGTGAAGAGCCTAAATTAATAATTGTCTTTCGTAAAAGATTTCATCTAATAGTTTGTATTTTACTTATAATTTTATTAAGCAGCATACTTTTACCTTATGAAAATAACCTTCAGGTAACGTTTTTAGATGTAGGCCAGGGAGATGCCATTTACATAAAAACTCCGGCAGGAAAAAGTGTTTTGCTAGACGGAGGCGTGTGTACTGAATATCAAGATATGGGAAAAACGGTGGTGCTACCGTACTTGAGGCACCTGGGACGGGAAAAAATAGATGTAATAATTAATTCACACCCTGATAACGACCATTTGGGCGGTTTATTTACTGTGGTAAGGGAGATAACTTCTCATCTGGTACTTTTACCCGATATAGCCGACAAAAGTATTTATAAAAGCTTTTTAGACATTTTACACGCTAAAAAAATAAAATATGCTTTTGTTGCTCAAGGTGATATATTAAAATTGGATGATAATGTTCTGATTTCATTTTTATACCCGCCTTCCGGTTCTAATCTTTCACCAAATAATTCCTCACTGGTTGTGAAAGTTTCTTATGGCGAAAGTGATTTCTTATTAACAGGGGACATTGAAAAAGAGGGACAAAAAATACTGTGCAATGGCAGTGACTTAAGTGCTGAAGTTTTAAAGGTTTCCCACCATGGTAGTAACGATTCTTTTGATGTAAGTTTACTTAAAAAAATTAATCCTCAAGTAGCTGTAATTTCTGTAGGAGAAAACAACAGATTTGGGCATCCAGGTGAAAAAATATTAAACTGGTCAAAAAGCAATGGAATAAAATTATATCGTACAGATAAAAATGGTGCAGTAACGATAAAAAGTGACGGTAAATCATTGCAAGTACAGACTATGCTTAAGCCTGCTTCATAAAAATGCTAGATATGGTAGAGGGACATTCCTGTTAGGGTTTTAAGATGCATAATTGCCTCTCCCGTACCCCTGGCAACACATTCCTGCGGGTTGTCTGCTATCTGAACCGGAAGCTTAAGATTCTTTTCTATAAGCCTGTCCAAACCTCCTAGATTTGCTCCTCCGCCTGTAAGTACGATGCCTTTTTCAATAATATCTGAAGCCAGTTGAGGGGGAGCTTCTTCAAATACTTCTTTTGCGGCAGTAATTAGATCGTCTAATGGTTTCAAGAGTACTTCAGCCAGTTCATTGGTAGAAATGGTTTTGGAGGTAGGTAGACCGGTCTTTAAATCGATACCCTTTGCATCATATGACTGGGGATTGTCCACTTTTACGGCATATCCAATAGCTATTTTTATTCTTTCTGCTGTTGGTTGCCCAATCTCCATGCGGTATTTTTTCCTTAAATAATTACGGATGGCTTCATCAAAGGCGTCACCGCCGATACGTACAGAACGGCCGTTTACAATACCGCCTAATGAAATAACTGCAATTTCAGTGGTACCTCCACCAATATTTATGACCATGTTACCGGAAGCTTCTTCCACCGGGAGATTTGCTCCAATAGCTGCTGCAAGGGGTTCTTCAATTAGATATGTGTCTTTAGCTCCGGCTTGCATTGCTGCCTCGATGACTGCTCTTTTTTCAACACTTGTTGTTCCAAAAGGGACACTAATGATTACCTTTGGACGGAGAACTCCCACTTTAGACATAAAATATTTTAACATTTCTCGGGTTGTATCAAAATCTGCAATAGCTCCTTTTCTCATGGGTCTGATAACCTTGATATGTCCTGGAGCTTTGCCAAGCATTTTCTTTGCTTCCTGGCCAACTGCCAGTATTCTACCGTTTCTTAAGTCTACAGCTACTATTGTAGGTTCTTTAAGAACAATCCCCTGATGTTTTCTAAAAACAAGTGTGTTAGCTGTACCAAGGTCAATCCCAATTTCATTTGACCTTTTAAATCCTTTAAAGTTTTTCTTTTTACTAGCTTTATCAGTCATTAATTCCACCTCAAGGTTAGTATTTTCTCCTTTTAACGTGAAGATACGTGTAATGTTAAAAATATAGTGGTAATAATAATGTTATAAAATACAAAGTCATAAGGAGAATAAAGTGAAAAATGCATTGTAATTCAAAATTACCTGTCATAGCAGTTATAACTACAGGGGGAACCATTGCTTCAAGTTTTAATCATGTTTCTAAAAGTATAAACTTTTCTCTGAGTGGCAAAGATTTAATTTCTTCCATACCGGAGGTAAATGAAATTGCAAATATAAAATTAATAGAGCGTCCGCCTATTTCTAGCCCCAATTTTACTGTTAAATTAATCTTGAAGCTGGCAAAGTTTATTAGGGAAACATTACGTAACGAAGATGTGGATGGAGTGGTAGTAGTCCAGGGGACAGATACTATGGAAGAAACCTCCTACCTTACCAATTTGATCTGCCGGACTTCGCATCCTGTCATTTTTACAGGAGCAATGAAAAGCCAGCATGAACCATATGCTGATAGCAGGGGAAATCTCCTTGCAGCAATAAGGACTGCATGTACCCCGGGAGCAAGGGACCAGGGTACTTTGGTTGTGATGAATCAAGAGATACATAGTGCCAGGGAAGTTATCAAGGTCAATAGTGAACTCATCTCGGCATTTCAATCTCCAGGCTTGGGACCTTTAGGTTATGTATATTCGGACGGAGTTGTAATTTATCGTAATGCTCCTTTAGAGCCTCCTTTACAGGTTAATTGTTTGCAAGAAAACGTGGAACTGATAAAATGTTATTTAGATATGAGTGACCTGTTATTTAAAGCCTGCCTTGAAAATAACGTAAAGGGATTAGTTATAGAAGGCTTTGGTTTAGGCAATATTCCTGAATCACTTTTTCCTGTAGTTAAAGATATTGTTAAAAAGGGTATTCCGGTAGTTCTTTGTTCCAGATGTTTAGAAGGAAGGGTTCTCGATCTGTATGCTTATCCAGGTGGAGGTAGGCGCCTCAAGGAAATAGGACTGATTTTTGCAGGGAGATTAAGTGGCCCCAAGGCTCGTCTAAAACTTATGGCGGCATTAGGCGCAGGCATAAAAGGAAAAAAGCTACAGGCTTATTTTGAACAGGAATATCTTTGGAGACATAAAAGCTAGCTTAAAGTGAGTGTTCGAAAAGGAGTTCGGACTTTTCGAATATCCTCTTAAAGGCTCATGAGGGGTGAAAACAGTGGCTTATAACGAGGTTGTAAAAAGTTTAGAAAGGGGAGTGGTTTCGCCTGTTTATTTAATTCATGGTGAAGAACGGTATCTCATCAACTCCCTAACTAATCAATTTAAAAAGCATTTGTTACAGGGAACCATGACAGATTTCAATTATGATATTTTAGATGAAAATTCAACTCCCGGTATAATAGTGGAAAGGGTAAATACACTTCCTGTTATGGCACAAAAAAGACTTGTAATTGTAAAGAACAAATTTCTCTTCAATGCATCTAAAAAAAAGGCATATAGCGAAAAAGATATTGAAGTATTGTTAGAATACCTTAAAGAACCTAATACTACCACATGTCTTGTATTTTCCATAACTGAAAAAGCTGATGGTAGAACAAAATTATTTAAAGCTATAAAAAAAACAGGGACCGTTATTCGACTTGATACCTTAAAGGATTGGGAAGTGACAAAATGGATAGAAAAACACTGTTTAGATAATGGCAAAGGCATGGATAAGGAGGCTGTAAATTTTTTATTTTCTGCAATTGGTAACAACCTGGAAATGCTGGATATGGAATTACAAAAACTTTACTCTTATGTAGGAAACAAAAAAAATATCAAACTTGAAGATGTAAAAGCAATTAGCAGTAGAACACTTGCCAACAATATTTTCGAATTAGTGGATGCATTAGCTGAAGGTGAAAGTGAAAAGGCTGTTTTTTGCTTGCGGGATATGATATTGGCAGGAGAACCTGAAATAAGAATTTTATTTATGATCATCAGGCAATATAGATTGATGCTCCAGGCTAAATTGCTACATATTAAAGGTTACACCATAAATACAATAATTCAAAAAACAGGCTGGCATCCCTTTGTGGCAAAAAAAGTCCTGCAACAATCCCGTTTATATAGCAGCAGTGAATTGGAGAAGGCCCTACAGTTTTTGCTGCAATTAGATATTGAACTAAAAACATCACAGCTGCCTTCCAATTATCTTTTAGAAACAGCTATTTTAAGATTGAGTAAAGGGGCGTAAAACTCACATAAACACTAAAACCACCGGTAACGGTGGTTTTTGTAATTTAACTAACTGGCCAGTAAGTTAAATTTCTTTTGAAGAAGGGATTTTTTCCTGGCTGCATTGTTCTTATGAAGATGACCTTTTTTAGCTGCTTTGTCAATTGTTTTGATGGCTTGGCGAAGAGCTTTTTGTGCTTCTTCCTTATTACCAGACTCTATAGTTTTAAAGAATTCTTTAATGTCTGATTTAATTTTAGCCTTCATTAACCTATTTTTTGCAGTTCTTTTTTGAATAATTTTTACCCTTTTCTTTGCAGATTTAATGTTAGGCACCAACTTCACCTCCTTAAAATATTGAAAACTTAAAAGCTTTTCCTAAGATTAACAAAGTGTATTTTACCATGTAGCTTTCTAAAATGCAAGATTAACTGTTTTTGAGGTATATATTTGACAATGAGTGGACAACCTAAGAGGTAAAAGGAGGTGTGAAATATGCTTGGTATGATAATCCGATTCATTGTATCTGCACTTGTACTTATGGTAGTGGGTTGGATTTTACCTGGTTTTGAAGTAGCAGGCTTTACTGGAGCACTAATTGCTGCAGTAGTTATAGCAGTGTTAGGCTACCTGATAGAAAGTTTTTTTGGGAAAAAAGTTTCTCCTCAAAGCCGGGGAATAATAGGTTTTGTTACATCAGCAGCTGTAATTTATTTAGCTAATTTTATTATTCCAAGTTATATATCTGTAACAATAATAGGAGCGTTATTGGCTGCCCTGGTAATAGGAATTATAGATGCATTCGTTCCAACAGAATTAAGATGAAACCTAACGCATGAAGGGCTCCCCATTAAGGGAGTCCTTTTTACGTCTCGGAGATTTTGGACAAGAGTCATAAAAGGTAACCTCCAAGAATATAATTTTTGTGGGAAGAAAAGGGGGGAGCCGAAATTATTAAATACAACCGTTTAAAGGATAAAAGAAGTAGCCTAGCGATATGTGTAATTTTCTTTGTAATAGTTTGTATCCTCCTGATTTTTAGTGCCAATTTATTAATAAGTCAGCTGAATGAAACCGGTAATTATTTTTATAAAGTTATGAGGTTAGTAAGCGTTTTAACTGATTCGGGAAAAAATATTTTAAACGAAGGATTACCTCTTTTGAATAGTAATTTGGCATCTAGTAAAGTAACTCTTAAAACACCTGAAGATATAGTACAGTATTTTTTATATATTCTTACTAGAGTGGATGTAGCCGATTCAAAGACATTTTTAAGTGCATGTATCAATATTATGGATACTGTAAATGTAAATAATGCAAATAGTTATGACTCATTGGATTTGACTGAAATTGAAACGAAATACTATCAAAATATAGAGGACAATAAAGTTAGACCAGAGAATAATAATGCAAAAACACATAAGGAAATTAAATTTCCTTTATCATCAAAACCATTGGTAGCTATATATAATACCCATAATGCTGAAACTTTTATCCCTACTGATGGAACATCTAAAATAGAGGGTAAAAATGCTGGTGTGGCAAAAGTTGCGAAAACGTTAGCTGAAACTCTAGAAAAGAAATATGGTATAAAAACTGTTCGTTCCGATACGATTCATGACTACCCCCACTGGGAAAAATCTTACGCTAATTCAGCTAAAACAGTAAAAAAACTTCTTGCAATGTATCCTTCTTTAAAGGTAATAATAGACGTTCATCGGGATGCCGGATTACCTGAAAAATCAGTAACTACCCTTGCTGATGGAAATAAGGGAGCCACTATAATGCTGGTGGTAGGTACAGATAAGAGATTATCTCATCCAAACTGGCGTAAAAATTGGGAGTTTGCAAAAAAAGTTGGCAAAAAAATGGACGAACTATACCCGGGCTTATTAAAGGAGGTAAGGGTTCAGAGTGGCAGGTATAATCAACATCTCCATGAAAGGGCAATTTTAGCTGAGATAGGAAGTAGTAAAAACTCCCTGGAAGAGGCACAGGTAGCAGCAAGGGCCTTTGCCCATGTACTGAGTGAAGTTTTAAAGGACCAACCAGCATTCCGATAGAAAAGCAGGTGTTATATATTCCGTAAGCAAGTCCTGACCCGCCTTTGTGAATAAGGTTCTGGGCAGTTGCAAAATCGTATTTATCTGATAAAAAGCCTATTCCAGCATGCCAAAACTACTGCTGGAAATTATCACCACTAGACTTAACCAAAAACTATAAAGTAGAGATGAAAATGTCAGTACCATCATGCCTAAAGGAATACTGAATAGTAACAGACCCATGTTATTCCCACGCTTTGCTAAAGAAGTAAATTTACATGCTTTTTGGTTATTATTATATCAGCATAAAAGCTGCAGGAAAATTTATTTGGATTTAGAATTAATAAAATGATTCATTTCTTTCCATAAATATTATGTAAGATCTTTAAAAATAAATACTAAACAAATAGAGGGAGTATGGTATGAAACACGTAATAATTTATACCGATGGTGCTTGTAAAGGTAATCCTGATGGGCCTGGAGGGTACGGAGTAGTATTGCTGTACAGAGATAAAAATAATCAAGTGTATCGTAAAGAAATATCTGGAGGCTTTGCCAATACAACGAACAATAGAATGGAAATTATGGCTGCAATAGTAGGGTTAGAAGCTTTAAAAGAACCGTGTAAAGTAACTCTTTTTTCTGATTCTCAATATCTAGTTAATGCAATAGAGAAAAAATGGGTTAAGCGCTGGCAAATGAATGGTTGGATGAGGGATGCAAAGAAAGGGATAAAGGCTAAAAATATTGATTTATGGAAAAGATTACTGGATGCAATGAAGGAACATGAAGTAACTTTTAAATGGGTGAGGGGACATGCAGGAGATCCAGAAAATGAACGTTGTGATACGCTAGCAACTGAAGCAGCTAACCAATCTGATTTACCTTTAGATAGTAGAGAAGATAATTAGAGGTATACGGGAGGCTATTAAAAAAGAGTAAGGATAAAGGCTTCATTCAACTAGTATTAAGTAAAAAATTATGGTTTGATAAATAAATTGCAGGCTAACTTGCAACATTTTTTGATACTAAAGAAAATGGGGATTTACACAAAAAAATCCGAGATTTTCGTGGTGAAAACCTCGGAATTCTTTGGTTGGTGCCGAAGGTGGGAGTCGAACCCACACGGGTGTTACCCCACTGGATTTTGAGTCCAGCGCGTCTGCCAATTCCACCACTTCGGCACAGAAGGTTTACTTTTGTCGTCAGCAATAACTATCTTAACAGGTTTAGCGCTCATTGTCAATAGGTAAAGATTACATGATCCCCTAAAAACCACTAAAGAGCAGTGATATATTTTTGGAGAAAAAAACAATTTTTGCAGGTTTTTGCTATTTTATGTAGAACTAATCATATAACATTTTTTACGGAAGGAAAAACTAGGTATGAAGAAAATATTTTTTACTTCATATTTTCTTATAATACTATTTCTGGTTGCAGGTTGTTCACTACCGTTTTTACCACAAAGCGAAGAAGATATTTCTTCTGAGCCAGTTAAAACATATGAAGTGCAAGGTACGGTACTGGAAAAATCAGAAGAAGAAGTTATAGTAGCTACAACAGTTGTTACAGGGAAGGTGAAAGCTTCTGATAAACAACTGTCAGAGTTAAATATCGGCGATACTGTTCGTGTTCTAGTAACCTCAAATGAAATAATAACTATATTTGAAGAAGAAGCTAGTAAAAATGATTTTAAGATCGCTACTGATGGCTTTGATTACGAAACTCTGGGGTATATAGGAGATAAATTCCAGAAAGATGACTCTTATGTTCTTCAAATAGCTGGAGACATGATTTCAGGAAATATCAATGTATCCGGAGATGTTTTTCGTGAAATGGAGATAGGTCAGCAGGTAAAAATATTTGCAAATCTGGATGGAATCCAAGCGGTAGCAGCATTACCTAAGCAAAATGAAAGTAATGAAAACGATAATGAGGGAATATTAACCGGCAGTAATCTAACAAAATAGTTTACAGTAAATTTGATTTAGACCCATTATTAAGAAACCTTAAAATAGTGGGTTTTTTATTTGCGTATGTTATAATAGATTATGGTAAGTTATAGTCCATTTCAAGGTGGGTTCATAGGGTGCGAGTAAAAGCCATAATACATATTGATATGGATGCTTTTTATGCTGCTATTGAGCAGAGGGACAACCCGGATTTAAAGGGGAAGCCGGTCATAATAGGTGCTGATCCTAAAAATGGTAGAGGGGTTGTATCAACTGCTTCCTATGAGGCCAGAAGATACGGCGTAAGGTCAGCTATGCCTATTTCACAGGCATATAGACTTTGCCCGCATGGATTCTTTTTGCCTGTTAATGGAGAAAAGTATAAAAAAGTTTCTCAAGAAATTAAGGACATATTTTATAAATATACACCTCTTGTAGAACCAATTGCTTTAGATGAGGCTTTTTTGGATTTAGGCGGTAACGTGGATGTAATTCACATAGCCAAGGAAATTCAAAATAAAATATATTCTGAAACGGGGTTATCTGCCTCAATAGGAGTTAGCTACAATAAGTTTCTAGCAAAACTAGCCTCGGATTGGAAAAAACCCAGGGGTTTTTTTGTTATACGCGAGGAAGACGTTAAGAAAAAGGTTTGGCCCTTACCAGTTGATAAAATATGGGGAGTGGGTCCAAAAACTAAACAGTTATTGCTTAACTGGGGAATAACAACTATTGGTTGCCTTGCAAAGTCTTCACCTGATTTGTTAAAAAGTAAACTGGGACAACACGGAGAAGAGTTGCGACTCCTTGCCCTGGGTATAGACGAAAGACCTGTTAAAGCTGATAGTTCAGTAAAATCAATAGGTAAGGAAACAACATTTTTGCATGATACAAATGATAGAGAATACCTTAAAACAGTATTGTTAACACTTTCAGAAAACGTTGGATACCGTTTAAGAAAGAATGGATATCTTTGTAATACTATTATGCTAAAATTAAGAAATAGTGATTTTAATACTATTACCAGAAATCAATCCCTAAACGAACCTACAAATATAGATCAGGTTATTTATGAAACTGCAAAAACACTTTTAATAAAAAACTGGTCAGGTGAGCCTTTAAGACTTTTAGGAATAAGTACTAGTAACTTACTTCCCGAAAGTATGAGGCAGTTGACATTTTTTAATGATGACAGAAATATTAACTTAGTTAAAGCAATTGATAGTATTCGTTCTAAACATGGGTTTGGAAGTATTAAAAGGGCGAGGGTTTTACAGGTAAAACCCTCTAAAGGGGATGAGTCGGTAAATGGATGAAAAAAAATTACTGGCTAAAGTTAAAAAAGGAGACCTGGAGTCATTTAACATATTAGTGGAGAAATATCAAAAACATGTCTACAATATAGCATACCGTTTTATGGGTAGCAGGGAAGATGCAAGTGATGCGGCCCAGGAAGCTTTTTTGAAGGCATATAGGTCTATAAGTAAATTTCGAAACGATGCATCCTTTAAGACATGGCTTTATCATATTACTGCTAATGTTTGCAGGGATGAGTTAAGAAAGAGAAAAAATACCTCAGTAATCTCGCTTGATGTTCCTATTATGGGTGACGATGGACAAGAAATAGATAGACAGTTAAAGTCCGGCAATCCTTCTCCTGAAGAGCAGTTTGAGGTAAAGGAAAATCAATCCTTTGTACAGGAAGTGATTAATTCTTTGCCGGAAGATTATCGCATAATTTTGATTTTAAGAGAGCTGCAAGGACTCTCATATGAGGAAATAACAGAAGCATTAAACTGTTCTATGGGCACTGTTAAATCACGGCTAAGTCGTGCAAGAAAATTATTTAAGGACAAAATTATCAATATTCGGGAACAAAATGACATTTCGAAACGTCAAGTAAGATAAAAGGGGGGGCTACTGATGGACTGCAAATATTTTCAAGAACAATTATCGTGGTATATTGACGGTTATATAGAAGAAGATGAAAAGCAAAAATTAGAACAGCATTTACAGCAGTGTGCCCTTTGTGCCCAAGAACTTGAGGAAATGAAACTAGCTTTGAAAAGTTTAAGAGAACTTCCTGAAGTTGAACTTCCCCCCGGTTTCCGGCAAGAAATAACTAAAAAATTAAAAGAAGAACATAAGAAAATTTATGGTAGCAAGCCTTTTATAAAGCGAAAAATTATGAAACGCCATTGGTTGTCCTGGGGTGCAACGGCTGCAGTAGTTGTTTTTATGCTCATAGCTGCAAATATATTTAGAATGTTTAATATGGGTTCCCAATCCCAAACCGCATCTAACGACTTGGCAGAAGCTCAACCTAATCAGGAAGTTATGCAGTTAGAAAAGGCTGATACTCCGGTATTAGACCAAGAAGCAAGTATTACTGCACAAGAAGAAATTAAAAGTTCAACTGATTTGGCTGAAGTTCCAGAAGAGAAGACAAGTGATGGAGAGCAAGGTACCTTTCAGATAATGGCTGTTCCGGATAATATGCGGGAATCAGAAGCTGTCGTTGAAGTTGTAAGCGATCTCTCTGTTGATATTGAAGTTGACCAGATTCAGAAGGCAATCCAGGTTCTAGAAGAGATTGTTGAAAAGTACAATATCCAGGATTTTCATATACAAATTAAAGGTGAAAATTCTTCTGGCTCTAGTGAAGCAACAGTGTATTTAACTCTCCCTGAAGATATAGTTCAAAAATTCTTGGATGCTATTTCTACACACTATAAACTGGTTAATATGAGAACAAATAGTTTCCGGGCAGAAGATGAAAAGCAGGAAAAAAATCCTTCAAATTTAAAGTTGCACTTGAAAAACTCAACTTAATTGAAAGGTTTTGTTCGGTGTAGCAGGACATTACAAACCCTCCACCGAACATTTTTATTATTAAAACTTCTCCAAATAAGTGGAGGTATTAAATTGCCGGCTACCAAACCAATTGCCCAGAAAAATTTTATAATTATCACAGCCCTTGCTTTTATCATAAATACTGCCTTTGCTTTGGGCATATCTAACTTGACTGAACCGCAGGTAAATAATAAAAATACAGAACAGCAAAAAACTTTTCAGGTTCAGCAAAAGGAAGACCTATCAGTTGACTTTTTAGCTGTTGGGGATATTATGCTAGCAAGAAAGGTAGGACGCTTAATGGATACTAATGGCATAAATTATCCTTTTAGCCTTATCAGTGAAAAAATTAACAGGTTCGATATTGCTTTTGGCAACCTGGAAAGCCCCATTGCAGAGGGAGGAAAACCTTTGCCGGAAAAGGGAATATGTTTCAGGGCAAAACCTGCTGCTGCAACCGCCCTTAAAAATGCGGGGTTCGATATAGTTTCCCTTGCCAACAATCATGCAGTTGATTACGATGGTGAAGCTCTTTTGGAAACTATCTCACTACTAGAAAAGAATAACATTAAGTGGGTAGGTGCTGGAAAAAATATTACCCAGGCTTTACAACCTGTAATTATGGATAAAAACGGCGTAAAACTTGGCTTCCTAGCCTTTAGTGATATGGCAGATATTTTTTACAGCTATAGTTACCGCCGAATTTTTAGAGCAACTGATGAGCAAAGTGGAGTGGCGCCCATGTATGAGGAAATAATGACCCAGGAAGTGGAAAAGCTAAGAAAGAAAGTAGATATTATAGTTGTTTCCTTACACTGGGGTAGAGAATATATGCATAAACCGGAACAGGAACAAAGGTTGCTTGCCAAAAAATTAATTGATTGTGGCGCTGATTTGATAGTTGGACATCATCCTCATGTTCTGCAAGGAATAGAAAGGTACAAGCATGGTCTGATAGCATATAGTTTGGGAAATTTTGTCTTTGACCAAAGGCATGAAGTAACTAACCAGGGTTTGATGCTCCATGTAAAATTTTCACCCTTAGGAATAGAAAATTTTGAAGTGCTGCCGCTACTAATTGAAAATTGTCAGGTAAAACTTGCAGAAGAAGAAGTTAAGGAGACAATTTTGAATAAAACTATGGAACTCAGTAATCTTTTAGATACGACTCTTGTTATAAAAGACTCTTTATCCGGTTTGCAGTATGTAATGACGGGTCAGAAAGAAATAATAGAGATGTGAGGTGTAAAAGTTGAAAGATAACAAATTTATGATTGTTGACGGTTCCAGCCTAATTCACAGGGCTTTTTATGCGTTGCCCCTTTTGACAAACAAAGAAGGGACTTTTACCAATGCTGCTTACGGCTTTACCAATATGTTTTTAAAGGTTCTGGAGAATGAAAAACCGGATTGTGTAGTTGTTTGCTTTGATAAAAGTAGAATAACCTTTAGAAACCGCCAGTTTGAAGATTATAAAGGACATAGAAAAAAGACTCCTCCAGAGTTAAAACCACAATTTGAGCTGGTGAAAAGAATAGTTAAAGCGCTGGGGATAGAGTGCTTAGAACTGGAAGATTATGAAGCAGATGATCTAATTGGTACTTTAGCTCGCAAGTCGGAAGAAAGGGGCGCTAAAAATATAATTATTACAGGAGATAGGGATGCCCTGCAGCTTGTTTCCCCATCGACAGAAGTTCTCCTGACAAGAAAAGGCATTTCAGAGATGGAAAAGTATTCTTTAGATGATATAGAAAAAAAATACGGCTTATCTCCACAGCAACTCATTGATTTAAAGGGACTAATGGGTGACCAGTCGGACAATATCCCCGGAGTTCCGGGAGTGGGAGAAAAAACTGCCCTCAAGCTTTTAAAGGAGTTTTCTTCTATTGAAAATTTATACGATCATCTTCAGCAAGTAAAGGGCAAGCTCAGAGAAAAATTACAAGAAAATCAGGAAAAAGCTTTTATGAGCAAAAAATTAGCCACAATAGAGACTGACTGTCCCCTTGAAATAGACGTTTCCGAGTGTCGCTGGGAAGGCCCTAACTATGATGATTTACTAAAAGTATTTAAAGAACTGGAATTTACAAGCCTTATAAAGAGAGTATTAGATGATATGAAAGCGGATGCGGGGGCGGAAGATGGAACTGAAAGTTGCGATATAAATATAATTAAAAATCCTTCGGAGCTAGAAAGTATCTTTAAAGAAGTTTCTAAAAAGGAGACTCTCTCAATATTTGTTAAATTAAAAAATGAAAATTATCATTTTACTGAAATAGATTCAATAGGATTGGCTTGTGGTAAACGAGCCTGGGCAATAGGAAGTAATAATCTTAAGGAAATGCTAACCATATTAAATGATTCTTTAGCAACTTTTAAGCAGATAATTTTTCATGATGCCAAAAAAACTTACGTAGCTTTCAAAAAAAATAAAGTCTTTCTAGAAAACATTTTCGGTGATACAATGCTTGCAGGTTATCTTTTAAACCCATCTGCATCAAGCTATGGTCTTAATGAATTGTCACTGGAATATCTAAATAAAGCGCTGGTAGAAAAAGATAACCCCTTAGAAGATGCAGCCATAAAAGCTGGAATAAATTTAGAGCTTGCAGAAGTTCTTCATGATGAACTGCAGGCTATGGGGATGGAAGAACTGTATTATGATGTAGAGCTTCCATTGGTAAAAATTTTGGCAAAGATGGAGCTCTCAGGTGTAAAGGTAGATAGTAAGGAATTAAATAGGATGGGAGAAGAATTACAAAAAGGAATAGAGGAACTTCAACAGGAAATTTATCAAATAGCCGGTGAGGAATTTAACATTAATTCTCCCAAACAGCTTGGAAAGATCTTATTTGAAAAGATGGACTTACCTGTAGTCAAAAAAACAAAAACAGGTTATTCTACAAGTGCCGCTGTCTTGGAAGAGCTGGCGCCTAAGCACCCGATTGCTGAGAAGCTCTTAACATACCGGCACCTTACAAAATTACAGTCTACCTATGTTGAAGGCCTCAAGAAATTATTAACACCGGAAGATAAAATACACACAACATTTAATCAAACAATCACCGCTACAGGACGTTTAAGCAGTACTGAGCCAAACTTGCAAAATATTCCAATAAGACTTGATTTGGGGAGAAAGCTGAGAAAGGTATTTATTCCTTCCAAAAAAGATTATTGTATACTGGCGGTTGATTATTCCCAAATTGAGCTTCGTATACTTGCCCATATTTCCGAGGATGAAAATTTGATAGATGCCTTTAATAAGGGGCAGGATATTCATACCAGGACAGCTTCGGAAGTTTTCTTTTGTGATATGGAAGAAGTAACAAGTGAAATGAGGCGCAGTGCAAAAGCTGTAAATTTCGGCATAGTATATGGTATTAGTGATTTTGGACTTGCGCGGGACCTGAGAATTCCACGAGCTGAAGCAAAGGCATATATTGAAAAATATTTTGAGAAATATCCTAAAGTTGCTGAATATATGGAGAAAGTGGTCCAGGAAGCAAGGGACAAGGGCTATGTTACTACGATTCTTAATCGTCGCAGGTATCTACCGGATTTATTTAGTCCAAATTGGAACATTAGAAATGCTGGAGAAAGAACTGCCATGAATACTCCAATTCAAGGTAGTGCCGCGGATATTATTAAACTGGCCATGGTTGCAGTTAATGAAAGGATTGAGCAAGAAAAACTTCCAGCAACGATGCTCTTGCAGGTACATGATGAGCTTATCTTTGAAGTTAAGAAAGAGGTACTTCGGGAGGCTGCTTCTGTAATAGTTCATGCTATGGAAAATGCTTATAAACTACGGGTACCCCTTATCGTGGATGCAAAATGGGGTAAAAACTGGTATGACTTAAAACCGCTGGAGTTAAATACAAAATAGCTTTTAAAGGAGTGCAAAGAATGCCCGAATTACCGGAAGTTGAAACAATTAAACGAAGTCTTCATCCCAAACTTGTGGGTAGAAAAATTAGGGATTGCGAAATTTTTTATGAGAAATGCATCAAAACACATGCACCAGAAAAATTTATAAATGGTGTCCGGGGTGCAACAATAGAAAATATTGAGCGCCGTGGAAAGTATCTTAAAATATTTTTAAATACAGCAGAAATACTTTTAATTCATTTGCGAATGACAGGGAGGCTAATCATCAGCCCCAAGGGCGACCCGGTGACGAAGCACACCCATGTAATATTTCATCTGGATAATGACCTTCAATTAAGATTCATAGATATTCGTAAGTTCGGCACTCTCTATTTATTGCCCGGTGAAGAGTTACACAAGGTGAGAGGTTATAGAATTTTGGGACCGGAACCCTTTGGAGAAGAATTTACTCTTGAGTATTTTAAAAAAGCGGTAAAGGAGCGTAAAAAAAATATTAAAACACTCTTACTGGACCAGGATGTAGTAGCAGGTATAGGAAATATTTATGCTGATGAGATACTCCACGCTGCCGGAATAAATCCAGCGCGGCCGGCTGAAAGTTTAAATGGTAATGAATTGGAAAAGCTCTATCACAGTATAAAAAGAGAACTAAAAAAGGGTATTGAAAATCGGGGAACCAGCTTTAGTGATTATGTGGATGGGGAAGGAAGGAAGGGAAAAAATCAAGATTATTTATCTGTTTATCACAGACAAGGTTGTAATTGTTCTAGATGCGGGTGTGAGATTATTAAGACGAAATTAGGGGGACGCAGTAGTCATTACTGTCCAGGTTGTCAGGAGTGAGAAGGAAAGTGTTGGTAATAGGATTAACGGGGGGAATAGCCAGTGGTAAAACTACAGTGGCAACTATTTTGCAAGAACTGGGTGCAGCAGTCTTAGACGCTGATGAGGTGGCCAAAAAAATAGTTCAAAAAGGGAAACCTGCTTATAAGGAAATAATAAAAACATTTGGGCGGAAAGTACTTACTTCAGATGGAGATTTAAATAGAAAGTTGCTAGGTAAAATTGTTTTCAATGACGAGGAAAAAAGAAAAAAACTTGAAAGTATAATTCATCCCCGGGTAAAAGAATATTTTTTAGAAGAAATACAACGAATCAAAGAAAAGGATCCACAAAAAATCATAGTGTTAGATGTACCTCTTCTATTGGAAAGTGGAATGGAAACTCTGGTTGATGAGGTTTGGGTAGTTGCGGTTTCCGAAGAACTGCAAATAAAGAGAATTGAATTAAGGGACCGAATAGGGCGTCAAGAAGCTTTAAAAAGGATTAAGGCCCAAATGCCACTAAAGGAAAAATTAAAATATGCTGATAGAATTATAAATGCAGAAGGCACCCTTGAAGATACAAAAAGGCAGGTAGTATCTCTTTGGCGAGAGATTACAGGTAATGAACTCGAGATTAAAGCATAAAATTTTCTTAAAGAGTTAAGTACCTTTAAAGTTAGATAAAAACTACCTTGGTGGTGAGCTGGGCTTGTTTTTCTTAAAGATAAAAACCATAAAATTAATTATTGTTGCTATTTTCTTTTTTTGTATTTTGAATTATATTGTGCTTCCCTGGGGGTTTCAACAGCTGTTTCCTTTAAAATACTGGGACGAAATCAAATATTTTTCAAATAAATTTAGCCTTGACCCTTTTCTTATTGCTGCTATTATTAAGGTGGAAAGCGAATTTAAGCCTCACGCCATGTCAAAAAGAGGGGCGAAAGGTTTAATGCAGCTTATGCCGGAAACTGCGAAATGGATTGCAAGTCAAAATGGAATGGAATATAAGGAGGAATTTTTGTTTAAACCGGAATACAATATTCATTTTGGCTGCTGGTATTTGAACAGCTTGCGAAATCAATTTGATGGCAGCTTACCATTAATTTTAGCAGCATACAATGGTGGAAGGGGAAATGTAAAAAAATGGCTTCAAAAAAAAGAATGGGACGGTAAGTTTAAAAATCTTAATGATATACCCTTTAAAGAAACAAGGCAATTTGTTAAAAAGGTAAACTATAACTATAAAATCTATAAATGGTTTTATAAAGAGGGTAAAAAAAGGTTTTTTCTGAGAAACAACGAAATATTAGAGTGAATGTTCGAAAAGGAGCACGAGAGACACGAGAAGTTCAAGGCGGCGAAGGCTCTGAGCAGCGGAGCCCGGCACTTAACGAATCATTTCCAGATAATGTTGGATAGAGGTAATTTGTTATCAAACCTTATGGAAAAGGCAAATTGTCTGGTTAAGTGCCGGGTGAGCAGCGTAGGAGACGAGCCAACGCCGAAATTCGAAGTGGATTTCGCGCGGACTTTTCGAACATCCTCTTAGAGTATCTTTTGAAGAAAACTTTTATTATTAGTTTTGTAAAAGAGGTGCCATGATGAAGAGAGAAGAGATTACAAAAATTGAACAAGTTAAAAATTTTGAGATTTCAAAGGAGAGATTGTTTTATTCTGCCGAACATCATGAAATTTTAAATGGTACTATTACAGATATTTATTTTGTCCGTACATATGAAATTTTAAAAAAAGAGGGGCTTTTAGATACAGAAGTTACGGCGGAAATTTTTGCTCGTAAACAAGGCATTTTTGCCGGTGTAGGAGAAGTTAAAAACCTCCTTGCAGAAAAGAATCTAAAGGTGTGGGCGCTTCGTGAGGGGGACAAGCTTGATAAAAAAGAGGTTGTTATGAGAATAACAGGGCCATACGGTGAATTTGGACTGCATGAAACTGCAATTTTAGGTATTTTGGCCAGTTCATCTGGCTGGGCAACTGCTGCAAATGAGGCTAAAGAAGCCGCTGGTGGAAAACCAGTATTTTGTTTTGGTGCCCGTCATGTTCATCCTTCAGTTGCCCCTGTTATGGAAAGAGCTGCTATTATTGGTGGTGCAGATGGGGCCAGTTGTATATTAGGAGCAAAGCTTGCTGGTAAAGAGCCGGTAGGAACTGTACCGCATGCAGTGTTTTTAATTGTTGGTGATACTGTACGGGCTGCCAGGACATATCATGAAACTATGCCTAAAGATGCTTTAAGGTTAATACTGGTTGACACATTTAAAGACGAAGCAGAGGAGGCTTTACGAGTTGCAGAAGCACTCCAGGATAAATTAGATGGAATAAGGCTTGATACTCCAAGCGAACGCGGTGGTGTTACTCCATCTTTGGTACGGGAAGTAAGGGCGCGGTTAGATATGGCAGGCTACGAAAATGTAAAAATATTCGCTTCAGGAGGTCTTTATCCTGAAAAGATTATCTTGCTAAGTGAGGCAGGAGTAGATGCATTTGGAGTGGGAAGCTTTATTTCCTCACATCCGCCAATAGACATGACTATGGATATCAAAGAAATAGCTGGTAAACCTGTGGCGAAAAGAGGAAGAATACCAGGTATAACTCCGACAACAAGACTCGAAAGAATAATTTAGTGTATAACTTATTTAAGGTCGGTCAAACTAAAATAAAAGAGGATGTTCGAACACTATTAAAAGTAAAGTTGAAAGAGTGAGCAAATGATCGACCTGAAATATCATTTTGCAACTATAGCTGCAATATTCTTGGCATTAGGGATAGGTATGGTAATTGGTAGTACCTTTATTGATAATGAATTTCTTCTTCATGAACAGGAAAGATTGATTGATCGGTTAGAAGAAGATTTTTATGCCTTACGCCAGCAAAATCAACTTGTGAAGGCTGAAATTACAAAGGTTAAACAAAATAACGAAACATTAAAAAACTTTACCAAAGAATTATATCCGTTAATTTTTAGTGAAAAGTTTGGTGGGTATAGTATTGTTGTAATTAAAACCTGCCAGTGTGAAAGTATAGAAGATTTGCTGGACACTTTGAAAAGGGCGGGTATTAAAGTAAAGTTAGTAAGTATTGACATGAAAAAATTATCAAAATTGAAGAATAATCCATCTCAAGAACTGCCTGAAATTGCGATTTCCTTGGGGCGAATGTTGCTTAATGAAGTGGAGTTAGAAAATGAATATAAAAATTTTGTTAAAATATCAGGTGCTACAAGTGAATTCTTTGATACAGCACTGATAGTGGGAGGAAGTCACCAGGATAAATATAACTTTGCAGATTTTTTCGATGTACCCCTAATTCAATATTTTAAGGAACAGGGATTAAATGTGATTGCGGGGGAGTGCTCTGAAACTAGCTCTTCATATCTTCCTTTATATCAAAAACTAGGTATCTGTACAGTGGAAAATTTAGATACCGTAATTGGCCAAACGGCTCTAATGTTGATTTTAATGAAAAGTCCCAGCGAACCAATTAATTTTGATGTTAAAACCGGCGCCGAGCAGCTAGTCCCTTTAATTAAACAATAGCAGGGGTTGAGTACCGGGTATAACCTGGAAAATATTTTACTTTAAAAAATTACTTGCTCAATTAGCTTTCGCATGTTATAATAATCATCGAGTCGAAAACAAGTGATAAATTTGCGAGAGTGGTGGAACTGGCAGACACGCATGGTTGAGGGCCATGTGGCTATAGCGGCTGTATGGGTTCGAATCCCATCTCTCGCACCATAATTTTAGGTCTGTATCTTAGGATACAGGCCTTTTAATTTATAATGTGTGACCGGCATGGGTGTTGTCTACTGAAATTTTTTTGTTTTACTTGAAAAATATACTAAATTCGATAAAATTTTATTTTTTTCGATAGAGGAAAATGCAAATTTTTCAATAAATAAATAAGCGAGGTTCGCAATTAATTTTTTTGAGGTGAAATAATGAACGGATTACAAATTAAAGTAAGACAAAATAAGGTATTTTATCTTTTTGGGCAAATAATTATATTGCTGATTGCATTAACTATATACTTTTTTGAATTTTCTGTGAGAGGTTTATTTTTTTTGCCTATAGGATTTGGAATATTATACTTGGTCTTAAATTACCTGATTATCAAAAAAAATAATAAAGATAAAATGTTAATTACAGTAACTCTAATAGCTGGGTATGGTTTAATTATCAGCTCAATATTACTTACAGGAGGAATACAAAGTATTTTTATTTACAATTTACCTATCGGTATAATGTTATTTTCATTTTGGTTCGAAAGAAAATTTACCATTTACTGTATATTATTTAATATAGTTTTTTTAATAGGATTATGGGTAGGTGACATATATACCCTAAAAAATTTTTATTATATTTTACCGGTAATAATGATTATGGGATGCGAACTACTAATATTTTTTATTCAAGAAGAGAAATTGAAATTTTTTTATGAAGAAGAGGTTATTTATCATAAAGATCTTATTACTGGATTACATAATTACAGGTATTTTCAAAAATTTTTAGAGGGGAAAATTAAAGAAGCTCAAAAGAACAACTTCAAATTTGCAATATTTTTGTTAGATGTTGCTAATCTGCAAAGAATTAATGAATTAGTTGGCTATTCTGCAGCAAATCAGTTGTTAGCCCGGATAGCTACTATATTGCAAAACAAAAAATGCTTTGAGCAAATCTGCTTCTATAATGGCGGCTGCTTTATTGCTTTTGAAAAAGTTAATAGTATTAAATGTGCAACCCAAAAGGCCAAGGATGTAGAGCATTTAATAGTAGGTTATCCCTTATTAAACACTGATTCTTTGTCTACAAATGTACAAATAAATGTTGGTTGGTCTGTTTACCCTTTTCAAGGAAGTTCAATGGGGCAATTAGAAGTAAAAGCAAATGAAAAATTAAATGAAGCAAAAAAGCTTAAACGTCAGGAAGAATTTGAACATAAAAACAGAATTGAAAAGCTTACACTTATTGGTCAACTTGCTGCTGGTTTTGCCCATGAAATTAAAAATCCTTTAACTACTGTGAAAGGATTCTGCCAGTTAGAAAAAGAAAGACCCGATGGTAAAAGCAATGCAGATTATATGCAAGTAGCAATTGAAGAACTTGAAAGGGTTAATAATTTATTAAGTGATTTTTTAAAGCTTGCCAAAACACATGAACCTAAGTTAGAAAAGATAAATGTAGAAGAGTTTCTGCATAATGTTGAAAAAATAATTATTCCACAAATAAGGCTGTATGATATAGATTTTAGTGTTAAAGTAGCGCCTGGCACCCCTGAAATTTTTGTTGATAAGGAGCAAATGACACAAGTTTTTTTAAATTTAATTATTAATGCAATTGATGCAGTAAAAGGGAAGAAAGGGGAAATTTCTATAGATAGTTATCCTACAAGTAACGGCCAAGTGACAATAGAAGTTTCTGACAACGGCACAGGTATAGAAGAAGAAAAATTAAATAAAATATTTGAACCCTTCTATTCAGATAAAGAACAAGGTACTGGACTAGGACTTGCAATATCACATAAAATAGTTGAAGCACATGGTGGAAATATCACAGTACGGTGTATTAAGGAAAACGGAACTACTTTTAGCCTGTTTTTACCTGCAAATGACAAAAAAGACAATATTTTTAATAATTGTTCCTGAATATTTTTTCAGAACTATACTAACATTATCTTTGAGAATAAAGTTCTAGAGGTGTTAGTATGGATTATTTGTTTCATCCCGCAAGGGTTTTTTTTGAGCAAAAAGCTTTTGAATATGAAAAAGGTAAAAGTTTATGGAAATATTTTAAGGATAAGGAGAATGTGGAAGTAAAGGTTATTGGATCTCATAATAGAGTTGCAGGAATTCCCGGTTCATCTGCTCAGGAAGCTTTTAGAGAAGCAAAAAAGACTTTAGTCGTTGGTGTAAGAAAAAGTAAAGAATTCCAAACTTGTAAACCATCTGCCCATTACCAGCTCCCGCTTTCTACAAGCTGTCCTGGTAAATGCCAGTACTGTTATCTGCATACTACCTTAGGTAAAAAACCTTACTTGCGTATTTACGTGAATATCGAGGAGATATTACAAATGGCTCAAAAATATATAGATGAGAGACTTCCTGAAACAACAGTATTTGAAGGAGCTGCTACTTCTGATCCTTTAGCAGTTGAACATTTTACCGGGAATCTTGCAAAAGCTATTTCTTTTTTTGGAAAAAATAAGAAGAGCTTTTTCCGGTTTGTTACCAAGTTTACGAATGTGGATTCACTTCTAGATATTGAACATAATAATAGAACTCGCTTTAGGTTTAGTATCAATACTCCCTTTATAATTTCAAATTATGAACATGGAACTCCACCTTTAGAGGAAAGACTTAAGGCAGTGACAAAAGTTGCTCAAGCACACTTCCCTATTGGCTTTATTATCGGCCCAATAATAACTCACCCCCAATGGGAAAAAGAATATGAAAGTTTATTTATCACTTTACAGCAGGTTGTTATGCCTCATGTTAAAAATGGCATGGCTCTGGAACTTATAACCCACCGCTTTACTCCCAGGGCTAAAAAAAATATTCTGGATATCTTTCCTAATACTAATCTTCCTATGAACGAAGTAGATAGGAAAGTTAAATACGGCCAATTTGGGTATATTAAATATGTTTATCCTGAGGAAGAAATGAATGTGATACATGAAAAATTTCAAGAATTTAAGGACAAGTATTTATCTAACGTTAAAATAGAATATTTTATATAATGCTTTAAAACGCTCTTACACGAGCGTTTTTTCTTTTGTACTTTCAGGAAGTATAATTCTGGGGAAGGATAAATTCAACTAAAGCTTCTACCTGCTCCGGCGCTTAGTCTCGGAGGAACTAATTCTTGTTTATGATAGGTACATAGTATTTTATGTATGAAAACCCATACTCTATAATTTAACTAAGTGCCGGATTGGTGCAAGCTAAGTTTTCATTTAAAAGAAGGACATAAAATAAATTTGTTGAATTTATAAATTTGGAAAGAAAGGAATGATATTTTGAAAAAAACAAAAAGACAATGGATTACTGATTTAGTTCCGGGAATGCAAGTAAATATTTTGTTGGCTGTTATGAAAATAGAGCTTGCTAAGACACGTTCTGGAAATGATTATTTAAAATTAGTGCTGGTTGATAAGACCGGCAGTGTGGAGGGTAGGGTTTGGGATAAGGAGCTTTCATTAGAACTCTATAATACTATTAAACAGGATCAAGTAGTTGAAGTTATGGGAGAAGTAGTTGATTATAATGGTTTGGAACAGCTACATATTTTTGAATGTAAAAAAGTAGCTGCTGATTTTTATAATATTGAGGATTTTGTATCTCGTACTAATCGGGATATCACAAAAATGAAAGCTGAACTTATGCAGATAATATCTTCCATTGAAAATAAAGAAATTTTATCTTATCTGAAGAATATTTTTTTAGGGGATTTTTTTGAAATTTTCTCCACTTCCGTCGGTGGGAGGCTTATACACCATAATTATTTAGGGGGACTTTTAGAACACACTATAGAAGTTGCTGGCTATTGTAGTTTAATATATCAGCTTCAGGGTCAGCATTTTAATAGGGACATTTTAATAGCTGGTGCAATCCTGCATGATATAGGGAAAGTTTTTGAGTATGATAAAAACAGTATTACATTTAATATAACAGATAAAGCGAAAATGCTTGGGGGGCATATAATTCTAGGAAGAGATTTTATCAGGCAAAAATTGCCTTCTAATTTTTCAACTGAAATCCAAGAGCATTTGGAACATTTAATTTTGTCACATCATGGCAAAAAGGAATGGGGAGCGGTAGTCGAACCACAAACTTTGGAAGCTATAGCACTGCACCAGGCAGACCTGGTATCTGCAAGGGTTAACCAGGCTTCACTCCTAATTGAGAAAAGTAAGGATTGTCATGATTGGACTGAGTATGACAGGTACTTACAAAGGAGTTTAAAGCTTTATCCCAAGGATAGTATTTCTTAGATTAAAAAGAGGAGGGTACTTTATGGAAAAATTTCTTGACCGGATTTACTATGAAAACTTTACCCCCGAGAATGAGGCGTTAATATTTGGTAATAAACACTGTACATATGGAGAATTGGACCAGATGGTTGGCAAAATGGCGCAGTATTTAATCCAAAAGGGAATTAAAAAAGGGGATAGGGTTTTATTAATCTGTCAAAATAATTTAGAATTCGTTTTTTCATACCTAGGGATAATTCGAGCCGGTGGAACCGTTATACCACTTAATATTACCCTTACGCCTGAAGAAATAAAATATATACTTAAGGATGCACAAGCCAAAATGGTTGTTGCTCATCAAAAAATTGTTCAAGCTGCAGCTAAAAAATTAAACATAAATCTTAAAGAACAACTTAATATAGATTTAGTAGTAATTAATGAGTCATTTACAGAGGAAATTGCGACCCTAACTCCTTGTGAAGGCAGAGAAAGAGCGGAAATAGCTGCATTTTTATATACTTCGGGTACAACAGGTTTTCCAAAAGGAGCTATGTTAACCCATGAAAACTTGATAGCTAATGTAGAAAGTTTACAAAAAATAGGTAACTTGCAGCCCCAAGATAATATGTTATGTGTTTTACCCATGTTTCATAGCTTTGCTTGGACAACGAGTGTTTTACTTCCATTATTTGCTGGAAGTAAAGCTACCATTCATGAGACTTTCCAGCCCAGAGGTGTAGTAGAAACAATAGCAAGGGAAAACATTACTATATTTTGTGGTGCTCCATCTATGTATGTTGTACTGCTGCAAGTTGCTAATAAAGAAGCACTAAGTTCACTTAGATTTACTGTATCAGGTGGGTCGGCCCTTCCACAAAAAATACTTAAGTCATTTGAAGAAAAATTTGCCGTGCCTCTTGTTGAAGGATATGGATTATCAGAAGCTTCCCCTGTGGTAACTTTAAATCCACTTGATGGAGTTAGAAAACCCGGTTCCATAGGTTTACCTATCCCGGATGTAGAAGTTAAGCTTGTCAATGATGATTTTGAAGAAGTTGAACCGGGAGAAATAGGTGAGCTGGCTGTTAAAGGACCTAACGTTATGCAAGGATATTTTAACCTGCCGGAAGAAAATGAAAAGGCATTAATTGATGGTTGGCTTTTAACAGGTGATATGGCTAAGCAAGATGAAGACGGCTATTATTATATAGTGGACCGTAAAAAAGAACTGGTAGTGGTAAGTGGTTTTAACGTTTATCCCAGAGAAATAGAGGAAGTAATTTTAAATAATCCTTCTGTTAAGGAATGTGCAGTGTTGGGGGTACCTGATGAAGCCAGGGGCGAGGTAGTTAAAGCATTTGTTGTCTTGGAAGACGGGAAGGAAATCTCAGAAAAGGAATTAAAACAGTACCTCAAAGAACGCCTGGCGCCTTATAAAAGACCTAGAATTATTGAATTTAGAGCAGACTTACCCAAAAACGCTACAGGTAAAATAATGAAACGGTTATTGAAATAAAGTTATAAACTAGATGGAGGAAGTGAAATTGGAATTTTTGCTAATTGCTTTAGTAATTGGATTTGCAATAGGTTACAAAAATTTTGTACCAAATTTTTTTTCAAGGGCTCTTTATAGAATCATAAATGTAAGCTTAATAATTACTCTAATTGCTTTAGGAGCTAAAATAGGTGCAACACCAGAGGTCATAAACGCCATAAATCATTTAGGACTTCAGGCTTTAGTACTTGGCGTTTTAGCTACCAGTGGTAGCATAGGAGTTGTATATCTTATAGAAAAAAATATAGATCTTACGTCTGAGTTAAAGGAAGGCTGGGACGAAAAAGAAACCGAAGGAAGTTATTCTATTTTACCAGTACTTATTTCATTAGCTGCTGGCATTCTTCTGGGCCTGTTTGTAATACCTGCAAAATTATTGGAATATGTAAACTTGACAGTAGTAATAGCACTTTATGTTATGGTATTTGGTGTGGGAACTGATTTGGGTTCCAAGAGAGAGTTATTACAGAAAATAAAAAAATATGGTTTAAAAGCTGTAATATTACCCCTGGGGGTTCTTATTGGGGCTATAGCGGGAGGAATAATAGCAGGTATAATTTTAGATATACCTCTTAATACATCAGCTGGAATAGCTGCCGGATGCGGTTTTTATAGTTTTACAGGTCCGTATATTTCTGAAGTAGTATCAATTAAACTTGGAACAATTGGCTTTCTGGCAAATCTTTTTAGGGAAATAATAACGTTTTTTATTCTGCCCTTTTTGGCACAAAAAATAGGCAAAATAAGTTCACTTGCAACTGGAGGGGCTACTACCATGGATACAACCCTTCCGGTAATAGTTAAGGTTGTAGGAAATAAATTTGCTATTCTAGCAATAATTAGTGGAATGGTTTTAACTGCTATTGTTCCGATACTGGTTCCATTTATTATTAGGCTTTAAAAATATCGATTTTTTTGCTGCTTTTTGGGTTAATTGCAGAAGTTTTGGTGATTCATGCAGTATTATAGAAAATAGGCAGGAAACCCTTTTAACATGTAGAATATACAATAAATGTTAAAATATGTTAATAGAAGGATTGCTGCCTATGTCTAATACAAAACTTATGTTTTGTTTATGTTTAATGATTTTTTCTATTTTGGTAAGCTTTTCGGTATTAGCGGCTCAAGTACCTGATGCAATGAAGAAACCTATTATTGATTCTGTCACAGATACGTCATGGCTTACTGGTACTACTGAAGAGGCGCTGAAAAATCTCAATAGATGGTATACACCTAATCTTGCCAAAGAAATCTGGCCTGCAATAAAAATTTTTAGAGATCAGCAGACTGATTGGCATCCAGTTTATAAAGTTGATAAAGTTAAATTATGCTCAAGTAAAAAAAATGAAGCTGTTGTCAAGGTGGAGATTTTAGAAGTCTCTCCTGATAATTCAAAGAGGCATTTAAATGGTGTGTATAAGTTGAAAAAAATAAAAGGTCAGTGGAAAATAGATTTTTTCGAAATAAAGCCTAAAGAAAAGCAAAATATTGACACTTTGTGATAATTATAGTAATATATCTATGGAAATTCGCTATAAATATCTTTTGTGAAACAGGTGAATGTTTTGAAATTTGATGGAAACAAAATTAGAGAGTTAAGGGAAGAAAGGGGTTACTCTCTAGCCGAATTATCCAAAAAAGCTAATATTTCGGTTTCGTATTTGAGTGAAATAGAAAGAAACACTAAAAAACCCTCTCTAAAGACAATTGAAAAGCTTTCGCAAGCATTAAATATTTCGAAAACTATGCTCATTATAGAGGATAATGAAGCCATTTCCCTTGGTCAAAAGATCAGAATGGCCCGCGAAAATAAGAACTGGTCTTTAGGTGAGCTTGCAAAGAAGACGAACCTTTCAGTTTCTTATTTAAGTGAAATCGAAAGGGGGAGTGTACTTCCAGCGATAAATACAGTACGCAATATTGCTAAAGTACTGGATATACCTATTAGCACTTTAATAGGTAAAGCTACTTCATTAGGTAGTAAATTAAAAAAGGCTAGGGAAGAACAAGGCTATACCCAAGCCGAGTTAGCAGAAAAGGCGGGAGTATCTGCCGGACTTATTGGTCAGATTGAGAATAACAAAGTACAACCTTCCTTGCAAACTATTGAAAAAATAGCAAAAGTGCTTGCAACTTCTCCATGTTACTTTATTTTAGAAAATAGCGGTACGGATGATATGTTAATGCAAATGAATCCGGCCCTAAAGGAATTATTGACAGATCCAAATGTACAAGCAGTATTACGTTTGATATGTGACTGTTCACAACAGGAATTGCAGTTCATATTAAGCTTTATTAAACTATATAAAAAATCAGGAAGCGACGAAGATAAAACACTCTAGGAGGTGCAGAAGCTTGCCAAGGTACGATTATCGTTGTGAAAAATGTGGTATTTTTGAAAAGGAGCAAAGAATAACAGAACCTGCTTTAGAAAAGTGTCCGCAATGTAACGGGCCGGTAAAAAGAATAATTAGTAAAAATGTTGGTATACTTTATAAAACTGATGGTTTTTATACAACTGATTATCGCAGCTCTGAATATAAAGAAAAGCAAAAGAGTGAGAGCAATAAAGCCGACAAAGCCAGTTAAAGGCAGTCGGCTTTTATCATATGCTTAAAATCGATAATAAAGGATGAGTGAGTTATTTGAATAACCATACAAAGATATTTGAATTGTTATCAAATAAAATAATTGAAAAGGGTAAAATTACATTTAAAGAGTTTATGCAGACAGCTCTTTATCAACCCGAATCAGGTTATTACACCGGGCGGAACATTGATATTGGAAAGACAGGAGATTTTTATACTTCCTCAAATGTTCATCCTGTATTTGGCTGGTGTATTGCCCAACAAATATATGATATGTGGGAAACTATGGGTAACCCCAGTGATTTTATAATACTGGAATTAGGTGCCGGTACTGGTATGCTTGCCAAAGATATTTTGAGCTACTTGAAGAAAAATTTTCAGGGTTGTTTTGAGCATATTACGTATCAAATATTAGAAGTCAGTAGTACGTTAATGGAAAAACAGCAGGTGACTTTAAATGACTTTCAAGAAAAATTACAATGGGGAACTCCACAAGAGCCTATAATAGGTGTAATTTTTAGTAATGAATTTTTTGATGCACTTCCTGTACATAGGGTGAAAAAAATAGGTGGTGAAATAAAGGAACTATATATAGTATTGAAAGATGGGAAATTTTCTGAGCTATATGATGATTTATCCGAAAAAGAAGAAATAATGGATTATCTTGAAACTTCCGGTGTAAAACTAAAGGAAGGACAGCAAATTGAAGTTTGTTTGGAAGCAAAAAGATGGGTAGATAAAATTGCTGCTTTTTTAAAAAAAGGTTTTCATTTAGCCATAGATTATGGGTACCTGGCTTCTGAATTAGACTGGCCTCACAGGTTTGATGGAACCTTGATGTGTTATAAAAACCATAAGGCAGTTACAAATCCATATATGGATCTTGGGGAGCAAGATATAACTGCCCATGTTAATTTTTCCGCTTTACAAAGCTTTGGGGAAAAGGCCGGTTTGGTAAATACAGGCTTTACAAACCAGATGAAATTCCTGGTGAATTTAGGTATTTTCGAGAAAATGCAAATACAGTCTTCCGGGTTTAGTCAAGGGAATGAAAAGAAAAATTTAGCTCTTAAAAGACTAATAATGCCTGAAGGCATGGGTGAAACATTTAAAGTTTTGATTCAACATAAAAGATTAAAAAATTTTTCTCTGAAATCATTAAAAAACTTTGGATAGAGCAGCTGATTTGCTATAATATCATTATGTATCTTACGAAAAGGGGAGATTTACTATGATAGGAGTTTGGTTTAGCGAGCTTCAACAACCAGGTTTAGCAATATCTTGCCTTGTAAAGGAAGTTTTGCATCATGAAAAATCAGAGTATCAGGATATCAAGGTAGTGGATACTGAAAGATTTGGAAGAATGCTGCTTTTAGATGACGTTATTCAAACTACAGTAAAAGATGAGTTTGTTTATCATGAAATGATTTCAATGGTTGCCTTAAATACCCATCCAAATCCAGAAAATGTTCTGGTTATTGGTGGCGGTGACGGTGGAACCATCAGGGAAATTGTAAAACACCCTAAAGTTAAAAAGGCAACTTTGGTTGAAATAGATGAGGGAGTTGTTAAAGCAAGTAAAAAATACCTGCCGGAATTGGCGTGTGGTTTTGATGATCCTAAAGCAGAAGTAATAATTGACGATGGTATTAAATTTGTAAAAGAGTCTACTGCACAGTTTGACGTTATTTTAATTGACTCTACTGATCCGGTAGGAGCTGCTGAAGGGCTTTTTAGTGCTAATTTTTATAAATCTGTACATAATGCCCTTAAAGAAGACGGTATTTTTGCAGCTCAAACAGAGTCTCCTTTTTTCAATAGGGATTTAATTAAGCGCATTAATAAAGATGTAAGGGAAATTTTTCCTGTTTGCCGTTTGATTTTAGCAAATGTACCCACTTATCCAGGTGGCTTATGGACATTTACAATGGGTAGTAAAAAATATTTACCTGAAGAAGTCGATATAGAAAATATTCCGGACTTGAATACAAGGTACTATAGCAAAGAAATTCATAAAAGCTGCTTGGTACTACCACCCTTTGTAAAAGAGCTCGTAGAGTAGGTGGAAAAATGTTTATAAAAAGTGGCACCTTTTTAGGGAGTTGTGAAGATTTTAAAACAACAAAGGTTGCTCTTATAGGGGTTCCTATGGATTTTACAGTGAGTTTTCGCCCTGGCGCCAGAAGTGGCCCGGGAAGAATAAGAGAGGTTTCAGAGGTTTTGGAAGAATACAGTCCTTTAAGAAACCGGGAACTGTCCGAGGTACCTTTTTCCGATCTGGGAGACTTAGATTTACCATGGGGTAATGTTGAGAAATCACTGGGCATAATTGAAAAAGCAGCAAATTTCTGTCTTAAAGAGAGAAAAAAACCTTTTTTCCTGGGTGGCGAACATCTTATAACATGGCCCATAGTAAAAAGTATTTATAAGGAATATAAAGATTTAAAAGTTATCCAGTTTGATGCTCATGCAGACTTGCGGGAAGATTATCTTGGGGAAAAGTTCTCGCATGCAACTGTTATGCGACAAATTTGTAACGTCATAGGGCCGGAAAATGTTTATCAGCTAGGAATTCGGTCAGGAACAAAAGAAGAGTTTGCCTATGGCAACGAATATACTAACTTTTATCCTCACAAGTTACTTGAAGTTATTGAAGAGGTTGCTGAAAGTTGTGCCGGGTATCCGGTTTATTTGACTATAGATATAGATGTATTTGATCCTGCTTATGCCCCCGGTACAGGCACACCAGAACCTGGTGGACATACATCCCGGGAGGTGATTGGTGCACTTAGCTGTTTAAAAGATTTGACGCTTGTTGGTTGTGATATTGTAGAAGTGGCTCCGGCCCATGATACTGGAGATATTACATCCATACTGGCAGCTAAAATGGTAAGGGAAATATTGTTGACTTTCTTTTAGGAAAAAATATTACTAAAGGAGGATTAACGGTTATAATCCGGAAAAACTTCTTATCTTTTACCGGACTTTATGAGATTGTGCCCGGCTTTATCCTATCCTGGATAGTAATAATGGTTGTCAGCTATTTGGATAAGGAACCTTCTCAAGAATTAAAGCAAGAATTTGAAAGATCCGTTGGAAAATAAAAAATGATAATTTCTATAAATTTTTAGTTGCAAAAGTATTAAGGATCATGTTATAATAACTCTTGCGCCAAGGAAAGAGACAATAATTTTGAAGCAAATATTAGTGGAAAAGAAACATTAGTTTAGCCAGCATTAATTGCAGTAAAAGTTGGTATTGACAAGAAGAAAGATTTTATGTATACTAATTATTGTCTCAATTGCGGTGGAACTGTGGTGGAGATGGTTACCATGCCGGCCTGTCAAGCCGGAGGTCGCGGGTTCAAGTCCCGTCAGTTCCGCCAGATGCTTCGGTAGCTCAGTTGGTAGAGCAGAGGACTGAAAATCCTCGTGTCGGTGGTTCGATTCCGCCCCGAAGCACCATTTTGCGGGAATAACTCAGTGGTAGAGTGCGACCTTGCCAAGGTCGAAGTCGCGGGTTCGAATCCCGTTTCCCGCTCCATTCTGTGGCGACGTAGCCAAGTGGCTAAGGCAGAGGACTGCAAATCCTTTATTCGACGGTTCGAATCCGTCCGTCGCCTCCAGTCAGAACTTAATATGCCGGGGTGGCGGAACTGGCAGACGCACAGGACTTAAAATCCTGCGGTCCTTCACAGACCGTACCGGTTCGATTCCGGTCCCCGGCACCAGGAAATGACCACCATAAGGCGGTCATTTTGTTATACCTTACAGCTTAAACGATATCCTTTCTAGTATTTCTTGGATCCGCTTGTTTTGCTTCCTTTTTGACTTCCTTATTTTTATTTCCCGGCTTTAGGTAGCCGGCTTTTTTATTTGGTTAGTTAGGATTATTCTAAAAAATAACCACCTTAATTGGTGGTTATTTTTTAGAATAATCCTAACAAATTTGCTGCCATGGTATTTACAGAAAAATAGTATATTATTCGACATACTATACGAGGGCAGTGTGTTAGCTGAATGTATTTTATGGAAAAGATTGTTTATAGATTGTTTGTTTTCTTAAAGTCTAAATAACCTTTATTTCTTAAATTACAAGCGGGGCATTGTCCGCATCCATCACCCTTTATTCCATTATAACAAGTTAAAGTTTCTTCTTTAATAATATCAAGTACCCCTAAATCATATGCCATTTTCCAAGTTTCTTCTTTATTAAGCCACATAAGTGGTGTATGAATTACAAATTCATAATCCATAGCTAAATTTAAAGTCACATTTATAGATTTAATAAATGTATCCCTGCAATCAGGATACCCACTATAATCACTTTGAGATACTCCTGTTATTATGTGTTTAATCCCTCGCTGTTTTGCAAAAATCGCTGCAAATGTTAAAAATAGCATATTTCTCCCATCAACAAAAGAGTTAGGTAACCCTTTTTTTGGGGGTTCTTTATCTACCTCTATATCACTTCGGGTTAAAGAATTAGCTGCTAATTGATTTAATAAAGCTAAATCTAAAATATGGTGTTCAAAATTATATTTCTGACAAATATTTTTTGCACATTGTAATTCTAGCTTATGCTTCTGATTGTAATCAAAGGATAGTGCAATAACTTCTTGAAATTTTTTTTGTGCCCAAAACAAACAGGTTGTACTATCCTGGCCGCCGCTAAATACAACTATAGCTTTTTCATTATTCATAATATCTGCCTCCGATTCAGATTTAGGTAGTCTGATGGTAGAAAATAATTCTTGATAAATTAGACACCTTTCTTCTCAGCACCCCATATAACCTTATGAAGCTGAACTTGCAGTGTAACTCCATTCATTTTGTTTATCTTCATAAATTCTACTATATCACTCATTTGAATTTTTCCAAAAACCGGACTAAGATATATATTTACTTTACTTGTTAAGCTATACTTATCAATGATATACTTTGCTCTCTTCAAGTCTTCAGTATTACCTACTACAAACTTTACAGTATCTAATTGTCTTAAGTATTGAAAATTATCCGTTATCATTTTATCTTCCATATTGCTTGAAGGGAGCTTATAGTCCATAGTAAATTTTGGAGGTTTTTTTACTATCTCAGCATATCTCTTTATAGAAATACTTCCGTTTGTTTCTATCTCTACAGCAATTTCTTCATCTTGTGATAGAAGATTTATAAGTTCCAAGATGTCCTCTTGCAGTAACGGTTCACCGCCAGTTAAGGTTACATTTTTAATCCCTGAAGTCTTTATATATTCATATATTTCTCTTGCAGTCATTAACTCATATGCTGCATCTTTTTCATTGGCCCATGCTGTATCACAATAACTACAATTTAAGTTGCAGCCTGCAAATCTTATAAAAACAGCTAATTGTCCCGAGTGACGTCCTTCGCCATTAATACTAACGAATTTTTCAATTACCTTATACTTCATAGCTACTTTACCTCACTATTTTTCATAGATTGCACAATTGGTAGGTGTTTCATATACAGTAGCCCTTTTTACGTTGTAACCCTTTTGCTGCATACAATGAAAGAAAAAGGCTGCAAAATTTTCGGCAGTAGGTCTGAACTTGACAGTTATAATTCTAAAACCATCCTGTATTAAATGTTCCATTGTTTCTTTTCTCATTGTATTTTCTTGGATAATTAAAGCATGGTCATAAAACTCAACCATCTCTCTAATATCTTTTTTAAAATCTTTAAAATCTGCTACCATCCCCTCCAGATGTTCTTTATTTTGTAGCTCTTCCGCTTGAATTTCAATCTCAACTTTCCATCTATGTCCATGTATATTTCCGCATTTTCCATTATAATTTGCAAGAAAATGTGCACTATCAAAGCTATGTTCTGTTTTTATTAGATACATCTTCATTCCTCCCAATAACTGTCCCATAAACAAAAATCTACCTAAGACGGTAGTTTGCCCTAGTTTTGTTTGTAGACAGGAGGTTCTAGAACTGTATTATTTTTTTCAAAAACGATATGTTATAAATCTTATTATCCTATTGCTCTCAGCTTTATTACATAACTTATCTTATCATATCGCAATTGTCAAGAAAGCTGAGTAAATGAAAATAATTTCTGAGTTCCTTTTTATGTTTTTTAAATAATCTTAACTACTACATAAAATTTTTATTTGTGGACACTCTATACATGTATAAATTTTAAATTAAGGAGTGAAAATAAGTGCCTCTACTAGAAATTAGTGTTGTACCTGTTGGTACAAATACAGCTAGCTTTAGTTCACATGTCAGCGATGCTGTACGTTTAATTAAGCAAAGAGGTTTGAAGTATCAGATTACCCCTACAGCGACTGTTATTGAGGGAAATCTTGATCAGTTGATGGAAGTAGCAAAAGAAATTCATCAAAAAGCAATTGCTAATGGAGTTAATCGTGCTATAACAAATATTACAATTGATGATAGAACGGATAAAAAATTAGATATGAATCAACAAGTTCAAATCGTGCAACAATCTTTGCATTAGTAATAAATTTCGTCAAGCATAGTATTTGTCCTTTAAAACATAGAAAGCAGGTTACCGCTTATCCTGCTTTCTTTATCTTTTAAAGTATTGGATTTGTGATCCTATTATGCATTTTTCAAAAATAGTATTTCCGTTTCCTGTAACGTGTTTTATATGAAAAAGCAGTAGGGATATAGTTTATAATGTACTTTATACAAATTAACCCCCTGGTTCATATGCCTTTTATAATTTCCTGTTGTGTATAATTTTTTTAAAATAAACCAAATTTAATTATGGAAGTAATTTTTTCTGGAGGTGTTTCATTTGAGTAGAGATAGGAAAGGAAAAAGGGTAATGGGTAAAGTTATTTATAAACCTAAAGAAGCAATTGGTAGAATGGAAGAAGTTGATCCAAAGGATGAATTATTTGAATCATATGTGTCTTTAGGGAGGTCTTAAAAGCAAAATCCCAGCTTCACAGCCGGGATTTTTTCATTATCTTTTAGAAAAATCCTAATAATTTTGCTGCCATAGCGATTACAGCAACAAATAATATGCCTTTAATAAATTTATCGCCTTTTTTGACGGCAAAATTGCTTCCTATCCAGGCGCCTAAAGAGTTGCCAATAGCGAGGGTAAAGCCTAATATCCAGTTTACCTTGCCGTTAAAAACAAAAATTCCTAAAGATGAAATCATATAGATGAGGATTACAAAAACTTTGACACTATTAATTTTGACGAGTGACATTCCGGTAAGAACGGTTAAAGCTGCTATGATGATAAAGCCAACTCCAGCTTGGATAAAACCTCCGTAGATACCTATAAAGAAAAAGGTAATAACAGAAGCTATTTTTTGCTTTCTGGTTACATTTTCTTCTTCACTAGAAGTCAGTTTTCTATGCGGCTTTTTGAGAATTAAAAATAAAACCACAAGCATTACAATGGCTAAAATTTTATTAAAAAGTTCATCATTTAAAGAAACTGCTATATTAGCTCCCACTATTGAACCCAGTAAAGCGGGAATTCCCAACATTAAACCTAATTTTAAATCAAAATATCCTTTATTACGAAAATTTGCTACGGCTACAATATTTTGAATAAGAAGTGCGATACGGTTGGTGCCATTTGCCACAGCAGAAGGTAATCCTAAAAAAATTAAAACAGGCATAGTTAATAGAGAACCTCCGCCCGCCATAGTGTTAAAAAATCCAGCCAACATTCCTGTTGCAAGTATTAATAGTACGCTTTCAAAAGACATATCAATTCCCCCAAAATAGAATGTATAGATATAGTAACATAAATGAGAATAGTTATAAATATTTGACAAGCAAAAAATATTATTTTGCTTGTCCTGTGATCTTCATGAAAAATATTTTACTGAAGATTCAATACTGCTACAAAGCACAGAAAATTATTTAATATATTGATGAGCCATTTAATTATATCCTGACTTTTTATATTGTAAGTTTAACTAACGAATACTATAAATGGTAAAGTATTTAAGAAATTATAAAATTGTAGAAGTTCCAACATTTTTAGAAGAAGATTATGAAATAGTTGAATTTCCTGAACCAATAGGAAAGATGGAGGCTTTTGTAGCAATTATTTTAATAGTTTCGAGGAAATAGCAGTGTCAAGGTTTTAAGAAAAAAGACCTCGAATTAATAATCGAGACCTTTTTGAGAAGTCCTGTAATGAAAAGTAACGATACTAGGTCTTAACTTGAGACGTAAGATAGAAATGCAAAACTATGTGGATTATTAAAGACATTAGTAGAGTATAAGCCAGGTTCCAGTTATGATAGATTACGAGACCCCTTTGGAGTAGGTAGTAATGATAAATTGTAGTAATGATTGGCAAACCAAGAAGCGTTGCTAAAGACCACTGTCCTTCTTGAGTAAAAGCCCAGGCGAAAAATATTTCCAGAGGTAGCCAGGTTAAAGCAAGTAGCAAGGGAAAACCTGCAATAGTTAAAAAATCATATCTTGGAAAAGACCAGACTTTAAATATATTAACTAAAGAGAATAGAACAAGTAAACCAACTAAGAAACCACCAACCAGCCCGAAATTAGTATATTTTTTTATTATCCTACCGGGTACTGGTAACAAAAATAAAAGTGATAAAATGAAAGTTATTGTCCAAAACCAAGTCATAAAAATCTCCTCCTTTCACATTATTATTACCTTTCAATACTTAGTTAATTATAAAAGTCAAGTTTTTTTAAGGAAGGGAATTATAATAAAATCGGGAGACAATGTCTCCCGATTAAGTTATTGTTGCTGCTGTTGCTGCTGCTGGTAAACTTTATATTGAGGCTCTTGTTGTTCGATATAATTTACACGGCCAGTAAGGCTTTGCTCAATACTTTCCAGTTGATTGGCTAAATTACTGAATTGTTGCTTGGCGTTTTGATCCTGACTTTCCAAAGCAAAAGTTTTTAATTGTGTTTTAGCGGATGAAATACTATTTAAAGTCTGGTGCATTTTTGTACCAACAGTCATTTATTTATACCTCCTAAATTTTTTTTGTGAGCGCTCACATATATATTTTGACCAACATTTAGTGTATAATGATTTAAAAAAATCACCTAAAATGGTTAAAAAAGTGAAATTATGGATACTTTTAGATTTAGGAGGTTTTGTAAAAATGGCTGAGTTAACTGAAAAAAAATTATTAGATGTAGATGAGGCTTTAAATCTGAATGGTAAAACAGTTAAAAGTTATTATAAAGAATTTATGAACCCTGCTTTGGCTAACTTACTATCTATGTTAAATTTTGACAAAAAATTTATAAAAGCTAAGGGCGTTGAAGTCTGGGATGAAAATGGCAATAAATATTTGGATTTTTTAGGTGGTTACGGTGCATTAAATTTTGGACATAATCCTGATTATATTATTGAGGCGGTAAAAAAGGTTCAAGAATTGCCCAACATTTTACAGGCTTCAATTAATTCACTGGCGGCATGTTTAGCTTATAATTTAAGTTTAATTACTCCTGGGAATCTTAATAACTGTTTTTTTGGAAACAGTGGAGCTGAGGCTGTTGAAGGAGCTCTGAAACTTTCAAGGGCAGTAACAGGAAATGAAAAATTTATTTACTGTGAAGGATCTTTTCATGGCAAGACTTTTGGTGCACTTTCTGTTACAGGAAGATCAAAATACCAGAAGCCCTTTAAGCCCCTCATCCCGCAGTGCCAGTCAATACCTTATGGAAATCTGGAGCTACTTGAAGAAGCTCTTAAAAGTAAAGATGTTGCAGCATTTATAGTAGAGCCCATTCAGGGTGAAGGTGGAATTATAGTACCTCCGGAAGGGTATTTGAAAAAGGCGCGGGAATTATGTACAAAATATGGGGCTCTCTTAATAATTGATGAGATCCAGACAGGCCTTGGTCGTACAGGTAAAATGTTTGCCTGTGAATGGGAAAATGTAGTTCCTGATGTTTTATGCCTGGCCAAATCACTGGGTGGCAGTATCATGCCAATAGGGGCTTTTATAACAACGTCGGAATACTGGAAAAAAGCTTACGGCACGGCAGAATCAAGTACTTTACATACATCAACATTTGGTGGCAATACTTGGGCTTGTGCAGCGGGGATTGCAGCCTTAAATCAACTTGTTGACAATGATCTGTCAGGTCAAGCACTAGAAAAAGGAAATTACTTGCTGGAAAAATTATCTGAAATAAAAAATAAATACCATATTGTACAGGATGTTCGTGGCAAGGGATTAATGATTGGTATTGAATTTAAAGAAAATACAGGAAGTCTAAGCAAATTGACAGGTGGCTTATCTGATAAGCTTTCCAAAGAATATATCGGCGCTATGATAGCGGGAGAATTAATGAATAAGCATAAGATAATAACTGCTTATACCCTAAATAATCCCAATGTTATCAGAATAGAGCCGCCATTAATAGTTGAATACAATCATTTGGATACTCTTGTCGATGCTTTAGAAGAGTCATTGGCTAGAAATAACAATTTTATGAAGATAGCTTGGTCAAGCTCTAAAACCATTTTAAAATCACTTGTGAGAAAATAATTTGAATAGATTGTTTATAGTGGGGCCACACTAAAATTGAAATCTATTAAAGGAGTTGTTTTCATGGGTGGAGAAAAGGTAAAAGTATATACTACTCCAACATGACCGCACTGTACAACGGTGAAAGAGTTTCTTTCTAAAAAAGGTATTGAATATCAAGAATTTGATGTTGCGAAAG
>Ga0182240_100036_pt1 | contig 70376 bp, 74 predicted proteins | sample hydfrates4_PW_90_FD_145594 | JGI IMG/M metagenome (GOLD analysis project Ga0182240, IMG submission 145594) | Subsurface microbial communities from deep shales in Texas, USA - hydraulic fracturing test 4_PW_90 | ecosystem: Environmental > Aquatic > Deep subsurface > Shale gas/oil reservoir >...
CTCACCTTGATCAGAACTGCCGATATGGCGAACATGCTAGGTCGTCAGAATCAAGCCAGGCCGGGGAAAGAGAAACAGACTAAGCAAGTATTAGGGGTATCACCACCACCTTCAAGGGCGTGAAGAATTCATCCTGCTGGGTACTCCCAGCGAAGAGATTGTCCGGTTTGGATGAAGGGTATTTTATTCGGGATCTATTATACGAGGGCGTGAAAAAAAGGCAAGCAGTCTGTGGCAAGCGGCTATCCGGGAGATACTTACCCGCTGCACGAGAATAATTGCGGAGCGAACGAAGGAAACCACCGGGGCGCCCACGCGTTACAAGTTACTTTCAAAAGACTTTTTTCAAGGTAGACATTCAAATAAGTAAAGGGCCAGGCCCCAAAAATTAACTGGGAGATTAACCATGCACGCAACAGGAATAATAATGGCCGGCGGGAAAAACTCCCGCATGGGCAAGAATAAAGCCTTTTTGCAAGTAGGCGGGGAGACTATACTGGAAAATATCGTCAAGCAATTGAAAAAGGTGACCAGCGATCTAATTATTGTGAGCAGCCGGCCCCGGGATTTCAGACACTCCGGTATAAAAACCGTATCCGATATTTACCCGGGTTGCGGTCCCCTGGGGGGAATTCATGCCGGGCTAACCAACTCCGACAACGCGGTGAATCTGGTTGTTGCCTGTGATATGCCGTTTCTGCAGCCGGAGGTACTGGAGTACCTCATCCAGCGGGGCGAAGGTTATGATGTGGTTATTCCCCGGTTGGGGAAGTATGTTGAGCCCTTGACCGCCTGCTATAATAAATCATGCCTGCAAGTGATTGAAAATCGTTTAAAGGCCCGCCGGCTTAAGATAACATCCTTTTTTTCAGAAGTAAATGTATTGTATGTAGAACGGGATAAACTTTGCGAAATGGCTGACATTGATCACCTGTTTTTAAATGTTAATACACCCGAGGACCTGCACCGGGCGCGGGAAATTAAGAAAAAAATTGGGGTTGCCCCCTAAGGGCTAACATTATATAATACCTTGGAACGTTACATTTAAGGGGGATTTTACCAAAATTGCACAGTTTATTGTATCCTGATATGTACATTTCCTCCCTTTTTCATCTTGACCCGGAATTATTAATAAAAAGAAACATCAAAACTATACTTTTCGACCTTGATAATACCATTGTCCGCCGGGACATGCACCAGTTTGAGCCCGCAGTGGAAAAATGGCTCAAAAGCCTCCTGGAAATGGGGTTTTCCCTGGCCGTTGTATCGAATAACAGTCCCCGAAGGGTCAATTCCCTGGTGGCTCATTTGGACATACCTGCAGTAACAAGGGCCGTGAAACCCTCCAAAAGGGCCTTTAAAAATGCCCTGAACCTTTTGGGCGCCCGGCCTGAAAATACAGCGGTACTGGGAGATCAAATTTTCACCGATATTCTGGGGGGAAACCGTCTCCGTCTCTTTACCATTTTGGTAAATCCCATGGACGGCAAAGAATTTTGGGCCACCAGTTTATTGAACCGGCGCTTGGAACGATTTGTAATACGAAGGATAAAACGGATCACACTGGGGAAAAACGGGTGTTTTTTACTCAAATAATCTATTGAAAAACGGAGTGACATTATGACTCGGCCATATATAGACGCGCAGACCAAGGTATGTGCACTTTTCGGGCACCCGGTAAAGCATTCCTTTTCACCTGTTATGCATAATACGGCTTTTAAACACCTGGGTTTGAATTTTGTTTATGCCGCCTTTGATATATTACCTGAAAACCTGGAAGTGGCTATGGATGCTGTACGCATATTAAACCTGGCCGGGGTTAACTTAACCATTCCCCATAAGGAAAGGGTTATAAACTGCCTGGACTCCATGGACCGGGCCGCGGAATTAACAGGCGCCGTAAATACCGTGGTCCACCGGGATGGCCGGCTGCACGGCTATAATACCGACGGCTCCGGATTTATCCGGTCGCTGCAGGAGGATTGCTCGCTGGATGCCAACGGCAAAGTGGTCTTACTGGTGGGTGCAGGGGGCGCGGCCAGGGCTGTGGGAATGCAGTTGGCGCTAAGCGGGGTGTCTCAACTGGGTATTCTCAACCGTGATGCCGGCCGGGGGGCTTTGCTTGCTCAAAGCATTCAGAAATTTACCGGTGTCCAAACTGCGGTCATTCCCTGGCCAAGGGAAAAGCACCCCGCTCAGGAAGTGGAATTGTGCCGGTTTTTTAAGGCAGCCGATTTAGTGGTCAACTGCACATCCATGGGGATGAAGGGAGCACCCGGTCAACTGCCGCCACTGCCGTACCACCTGGCGGCTTCCGGTCAGGTAGCTTATGACCTGGTATACAACCCCGGAAGGACCCGCTTCATGGAAAAGTTCATGCAGGCGGGGTGCACTGTGGCCAACGGGTTGGGAATGCTTTTATACCAGGGTGCCCTGGCCTTTGAATTATGGACGGGGGAGAAGGCCCCTCTGGATATTATGAAAGGAACTTTGCACCAATGCCTGGCGAAAAAAGGCTTCAATAAGCGTAATTGGTAAACGGAAGGTTCTAATAAAGATGGATATTACTTTTTATCTCCTTTGGTTTTGTTTAGGCGCTGCTATAGGCAGTTTCCTTAATGTTTGTATTTGCCGTATACCGGCAGGGGAATCCATCATAACTCCTCCTTCTCATTGTCCCCATTGTGACAAACGGCTTGGTGCCCGGGACTTAATTCCGGTACTAAGCTATATTTTCCTTAAGGGCCGGTGCCGTCACTGTGCCGCTCCCGTATCCATGCAGTATCCCGTGGTGGAAACACTTACGGGACTGCTATTTGTTATTGCTCTCCTGCGTTTCGGTTTTTCCTTTGAAACCCTTGCAGCGGCGGTTTTTCTTTCAATACTCATTACTGCTGCAGTTATCGATATCCACCACCGAATTATTCCTGACGGTATTGTATTGACAGGATTGATACTGGGCCTTCCCTTGGCCATTTACACCCCGGGCTCCCTTGGAGACGGACTGCTGGGCGCCCTTCTCGGAGGTGGGCTATTGCTGCTGGTGGCAATAGTCTCCCGCGGTGGTATGGGCGGAGGAGATATTAAACTTGCCGCCATGGCCGGTATTTACCTGGGCTGGCAGAATGTACTGCTAATGCTGTTCCTGGCTTTTCTCACGGGCTCGGTGGCCGGCGTGGCCATAGTAATGCGGCAAAGGAAAAGTCTAAAGGAAGCCATACCCTTTGGCCCCTTTTTGGCCCTGGGGGCGGCAATCGCCATTCTATGGGGCCGGGATATAATACAATGGTACCTGCATCTTTTTGCCCGGGGGTAATTTCCGGGCTCCGGTGGGTAAAAAAGTTAATAAGTTAATGGTCTGACCCCTTCGGTCGCATAGCGACCGATTTTTTTCGGCAGGGAATCAAATTACCGGTGTGGAATAAAAATAATGTCAGGACCAAAAATAACCATAGTATGCTTAAGGAGGAAATAAATTTGCGTTTTCTCACTGCCGGTGAATCCCACGGTCCCCTTTTAACCGCCATAATCGAAGGGTTACCGGCCGGTTTGCCGGTTTCCGAAGAATATATAAACACTCAGCTGGCACGCCGCCAGGGGGGCTATGGACGCGGGGAGCGGATGAAAATAGAAAGGGACCGGGTAAAAATACTTTCCGGGGTTAGAGCGGGCTTTACCCTGGGCAGCCCGGTTACCTTGCAAGTGGAAAACCGGGATTGGCAAAACTGGCGGCATATAATGGGTACGGGCCCGGACGCCGATATTAATGCCAGAAAAGTCACCCGCCCCAGACCGGGACACGCGGACCTGGCGGGGGCCATAAAATATGGACACCGGGATTTTAGAAATATACTGGAGCGCTCCAGCGCCCGGGAAACCGCGATACGCGTTGCGGTGGGGACAGTGGCAAGGAAGTTCCTGGAGGAAATGGGAATCAACCTCCTGGGAGCTGTTGTGAGCATTGGAGGTATACATGCAAAATGGCCGGAGGTGGAAGGGGACAGTTTAAAGGACATACTGGAAAAGTCCCCTTTGTTATGCCCTGATCCCCAACGCGAGGAGTTAATGAAGAATGAGATTGACCGGGCCCGGAAAGCCGGCGATACACTGGGGGGAGTATTTGAAATACGGGCCTACGGGGTGCCGGTGGGGCTGGGTAGCCATGTCCACTGGGACAGAAAGCTTGACGGGCGCCTGGCCGGCGCGCTGATGAGTATACAGGCCATAAAGGGAGTGGAAGTGGGAGCGGGCTTTGAATCCGCCGCGCTGCCAGGATCCCGAGTGCACGATGGTATCTATCACACACCGGAAAAAGGATTTTATCGTAAAAGTAACGGCGCCGGAGGTATAGAGGGCGGCATCTCCAACGGGGAACCCCTGGTGATCCGAGCCGCCATGAAACCCATCCCCACATTATATAAACCCCTGGACAGCGTTGACCTGGAAACAAAGGAACCCTTCGAAGCATCGGTGGAACGCTCCGATGTATGCGCCGTTCCCGCCGCCTGCGTAGTGGGAGAAGCAGTAGTTGCCCAAACACTGGCCACCGCCTGCCTGGAAAAATTCGGAGGAGACTACATGGAAGAAATAAAAGACAGAATTGAAAAGCACAGAAAGTACGTAGCTGAGTTTTAAAAAATACAGACGATCCATGCCGCCGCATGGCGGCACCAGCAGAGGATGAAAAAGTTAATAAGTTAAGGGTCTGACCCCACTAGTTACTCTAGGGTGACCCGGTGATTTCCGGAGAGAGCGGAGCACTGAGTAGCGGCGCATAGCCCGTCAAATCCCAAAAGCCATGACCCCTTAGGGCGTGAAGAAGTAGGCAAGCAGTCTGCTGCAAGCGGGTTTCCAAGGGGGACTTATACGCTCTACGAGAATAATTGCGGAGCGAACGGAGGAAACCACCGGGGCGCCCACGCACTAAAAGTAACTTCATAAAGTGTTTTTTCAAGGTAGACATACTTGATGCCCTTTGTACACAGCGAATAACGGGGAAAGGAGCGGGCAGCACCCGGAGCGAACATACGCAGGTTAAATCAAAGAGCGAACGAAGCGGAGGAACAGCGGCGAATCCTGTTTGAGCGAAGCGAGTTATGCAGCCGCCCGGAGCGGAGTGAGCTCATTCAATTAAAATGCCCGAGTAAGCGAGCGCAGGGTGCTGCCCGCTCCGGCGAAATAAGTACCTTTATTAAGGAACCGCAAGAGAGTTTTTTCAAGGTAGACGACCATGCCGCCGCATGGCGGCACCAGCAGAGAATGAAATAAGTTAATAAGTTAATGGCCTGACCCCAGTACCTAAAATAGACATTAACAGGAAGGATGAATTATGTGAAAAATATTGTCCTCATCGGATTCATGGGCACCGGCAAAACCGCCATAGGAAAGCGCCTTGCCGGGAGGCTAAACAGAGAATTTGTGGATACCGATGCTGCCATAGAAGAACTTACCGGCAAAAGTATCAGCGAAATTTTTCGTAAAGACGGTGCAATCCGCTTTCGATCAGAAGAAAAGCTGCAGGTCCAAAAGCTGGCGGACAAAACCGGCCTGGTGATTTCCACCGGCGGGGGACTGGTTTTGGATAAAGAAAATGTGGAAATGCTCCAGAAAAACGGGGTGCTAATCTGCCTTACCGCTGACCCCGAAGTTATTTACAGCAGAGTGAAGAACAAGAGAAAACGCCCCCTGCTGCAAAAGGGAGATGTAAAGGAAACCATTTACAGGCTCCTGCGGGAAAGAGAAGAAAGCTATAAGGTGGCTGAATTCACCGTTGATACCGGAAAGGGTTCACTAAACGAAACGGTGGATAAAATTGTGGCCTACCTAAAGGAGCAGAAGTATTTATAATGAACCGGGTTAACATAAATCTGGGAAACCGTAGTTATGAAATTATTATCGGAAACGGTCTTTTGCAAAAATGCGGAGAGCTTTTGAGGGGACTGGATTTGGGGCGAAGGGTGCTCCTGGTTACCAATCCCACTGTCAAACGTCTATTCGGCTCCACTGTAATTGAAAGCCTGCAGCGTCAAGGTTTTCATGTTACCGTGGGGGAAGTTCCCGACGGTGAGGAATATAAAAACCTGCAGCAGGCGGAAAAACTTTATGACGCCGCCTTCACCGCCGGTCTGGACCGGCGGTGTCCGGTACTGGCTCTGGGTGGCGGAGTGGTGGGTGATTTAGCGGGATTTGTGGCCTCTACATATATGCGCGGGGTTCCCTTCGTACAGCTTCCCACCACCCTTCTTGCCCAGGTGGACAGCAGTGTGGGGGGGAAAGTGGCGGTGAATCACCCCCGGGGGAAAAATATTGTGGGTGCCTTTTACCAGCCCTGCCTGGTGATTTCCGACACCGGAACTCTGGAAACCCTTAAAGCCCGCGAGGTGCGCTCCGGTATGGCCGAGGTAATAAAATACGGTATTATTAGGGACGCCGCTTTTTTTGAGTGGCTGGAAGGGAATCTTACCCGAATTCTCTCCCTGAAGGCCGGGTCATTGACTTATGTAATTGAAAGATCTTGCCTCAACAAAGCCGAAGTGGTGCAGGAGGATGAAACCGAGCAGGGAACGCGGGCAATTCTTAATCTGGGTCATACCGTGGGTCACGCAGTGGAATCCCTAACCGGGTATGAGAGATACACCCACGGGGAAGCGGTGGCCATTGGTACCGTTGTGGCCGCGCGAATAGCGGTTGAACTGAAAATGCTGCCGGAAGAGGCGGAAGAAAGGATAATCAAAATATTAGAGCGTACCGGGTTGCCGTTGAGGGTACCCGGACATTTAGACACAGGAGAAATAATCAATGCCCTCTACGGGGACAAAAAAACCTTCAATGGAAGGATAACATTTATTTTGCCCAGATCCATAGGGGATGCGGTAATCTGTAAAGAATTGGGAGAAGACATTATTAAAAGGGGCCTTGAATACTGGAAATAATCGCGTAAATGCGATAAACCATTCGGGGAGGTCAATCCGGTTGTAATGCATTCCAAAAAGCTATTAGGGGAACAATTGGTGGAAAAGGGCTTAATAAGCAGGGACAAGCTCTGGGAAGCCCTGAGGGTGCAGTCCAAAACAGGGGAAAAGCTGGGCCGGGTTCTTGTAAATATGGGTTTGGTGACGGAAGAGCATATTGAAGAAGCAATGGGTTCCCGGCGGGAGTCTTTGAAAAACATTGATCCGGAAATAATTCGTATTATTCCCGAACAACTGGTAAAGAGACACAATGTGATTCCATTGAGAAAAGAGGGTAATAAGCTTGTTGTAGCCATAACAGACCCCTTAAATGTGGTGGCAATTGACGACCTGAGGCTGGTTACGGGGTTGGAAATTGAGCCCGTTCTAGCCGAAACACGGGAAATTAAGGCTGCTATTGATAAACATTACGGAATGACTTTTTTTGAGGCCCTGGAAGATTATGAACCCGGCCGGGTGGATTATGAACAGCAAACAATGAGCCTGGAAGAAGAAAACAGGGCCAATGATGCCCCGGTTATAAGGTTGGTCAATTCCCTTTTTATAAAAGCCATTAAGGATAATGCCAGTGATATACATATTGAGCCCAATGAAACCGGGCTGCGGGTGCGCTACCGCATTGACGGGGTGCTTAAGGAAGTGATGCAATTACCCCGCAAAGTGCGGGCAGCAGTAATATCCCGCATTAAAATAATGTCCGACCTGAATATTACCGAAAAAAGAATTCCGCAGGACGGTAGAACCCGCTTGCGACTGGGACAGAAGGAATATGATTTGCGCGTTTCCACATTACCCACAGTTTACGGAGAAAAGGTAGTTACCCGTATACTGGATAAAACGGGAATAGCCGGCTTTACCCTGGAACAGCTGGCATTTCTGCCGGAAAACCTGAAAAAGTTCCAAGAAGCACTGCGCAACAGCTATGGCATGGTGTTGATAACGGGACCCACCGGCAGCGGTAAAACCACAACTTTATACACGGCACTAAACCGGCTCAATAGTATCGAAAAAAACATCATTACCGTGGAAGACCCGGTGGAATATATGCTCCCGGGTATTAATCAAACCCAGGTGAATGTAAAGGCCGGGATGACCTTTGCCGCCGGTTTGCGGTCAATACTTCGCCAGGACCCGGATATCATTATGGTGGGAGAAATAAGGGATACCGAAACCGCGGAAATAGCGGTTCGAGCTGCCAATACCGGTCACCTTGTGTTGTCCACACTACATACCAATGATGCCCCGGGTGCCATAACGCGGCTGGTGGATATGGGCATAGAACCCTTTCTGGTGGCCTCCTCTGTTTTGGTTGTTGTGGCCCAGCGCCTGGTGCGGCGGATATGTCCCCACTGCAAGGAATCCTATCAATTGAAAGGTGATGCGCCGGAGAAAATGTTTTTAGGGGTTGGACCAGAGGAAGAAGTAACCCTTTACCGGGGTGTGGGATGTAATAAATGCGGCAATATAGGCTACCGGGGAAGACTGCCCATTCATGAAGTATTAACTGTGAATGCCAAATTGCGTTCCTTGATTATCGATAATGCTCCGGTGGATAGGGTGCGGGAGAAGGCATTTGCAGAGGGAATGATTTCCCTCCGGCAGGATGGAATCGAAAAAGCCAAGCGTGGCTTTACCACAATACAGGAAGTAATGCGGGTAGCATATTCCGAATACCAGTAATATGTGGAAGGGAGTTTTTTTTCTTGCAAATTAACGAGTTGCTTACACTGGCCATGGAGAACGGGGTTTCGGATGTACACATAACCGTTAATGCCGCTCCGGCCTTTCGTTTACATGGCTCGCTTATTCCCCTGGACCAACCGGAATGGGCCGGTAAACCGGGCCTGCCCCCGGAGGTCGCCCAAAGTTTAACTCCCCGGGATACGGAGGAGTTGGCCCGGCAAATAATGACTCCGGAACAGTATGATCTCTTTATGGAAACTGGAGATATTGATTTTTCCTACGCCATACCCGGTGTATGCCGGTTTCGGGTGAACGCTTACAAACAACAGGGGCAAATTGCCCTTGCCATCCGGTTAATTAATTCAGACATACTATCCTTTGAAAAGTTGGCTTTACCGGAGGTTGTGGGGCGATTGGCGGAAAAACCCCGGGGACTGGTACTGGTTACGGGTCCCACCGGTAACGGTAAATCAACAACTCTGGCAGCCATGATTGACTTTATAAATGATAACTATCGCCATCACATAATAACCCTGGAGGATCCCATTGAATTTGTACACAGGCATAAAAAATGTATCATTAACCAGCGGGAAGTAGGCTCGGACACCCGGTCCTTTGCCAAGGCGCTGCGGGCTGCCATGCGGGAGGATCCCGATGTCATTCTGGTGGGGGAAATGCGTGACCCGGAAACAATAGGAATTGCCATCACGGCGGCAGAAACCGGTCACCTTGTGTTCGGAACTTTACATACTTCCAGTGCCGCCCAGACGGTTGACCGTATAATAGATGTATTCCCGCCCCACCAGCAGCAGCAAATCAGGGTACAGCTGGCCAATACCATTCAAGGGGTAATTGCCCAGCAGCTTATCCCCCGGGTGGACAGCCCCGGGAGGGTGGCGGCGCTGGAGATAATGGTTGCCACACCTGCAATTCGCAACCTAATCCGGGAAGGGAAAACATATCAGATTGTGTCGCAAATACAGACCGGTGCAAAGTTCGGGATGCAATCCCTGGATATGTCTCTGCGCATGCTGTACCTGAATAAAAAAATTTCCCGGGAAGAGGTATTGAGCCGCGCCATGGATCCGGAAACCATGCAAAAAACTATGGGTGGAATAAGGTAAATTTTTGCCGCCGAGGCAGGAATTGTATGGTAAAGTGTCGTATATTTCCAATATTGAGTCTGTTTTTGTAGAGGCGTTTACAATTTATGGTCCAAAAATATAAATACCGGGCCAGAAATAAAAGAGGCAAAATAGTTCGGGGGATAATTTCGGCTGAAAGCAGCATAGCCGCCACAGGCATTTTACGACAAAAAGACTTATACGTGGTAGATATCAAGCCGGTAAAGGGATTTAATTTACTTCATTTGACGTTATTTCATCCCCGGGTGACCACAAAGGATTTGGCCCTTTTTTGCCGCCAATTTTCCACTATGGTAACCTGCGGCATTCCCATTATCCAGTGTCTCAATATTCTGATCCGGCAAACCGGTAACAAGAGGTTGGCAAATGCAGTCCGGGGTATGATAGAAATGCTGGAAAAGGGGCAATCCCTTTCGGATACCGCCCGGGCTTATCCCGGAGTATTCCCCCGGATATTTGTAAGTATGCTCCATGCCGGGGAGGTGGGAGGTTCCCTGGATGCCATTATGGAAAGGTTGGCCGACCACTTTGAAAAGGAACATGACCTGCGGGAAAAGATAAAGTCCGCCATGACCTACCCGGCCCTGGTGGCAGTGGTGGCCCTTCTGGCTTTAGCTGCTCAAATGGTATTTATATTGCCTACCTTCATTGAGATACTCATTGATTATAACGCCCGGTTACCTCTGGCAACCCAAATTGTATTGGGTACCAGCAATTTCATACGCCATTACTGGTATATTATCGCCGGAGCCCTTGTAATACTGGTATTTGTTTGCAAAGGCTTTGTCACCACCCGGAGGGGCCGGGTGATAGCGGACACTCTGGTGCTGCGTCTTCCGGTTTTCGGGGGCTTAATCCGGAGAATGATTATCTCTCGTTTTTCCCGCACCCTGGGTATCCTTTTAGCCAGTGGTGTACCCCTTTTACAGGCCTTCGATGTGGTTAAAAAAGTTGCCGGAAATGCGCAGGTGGAGAGCATTATTGCTGAATCCGCCGAGAGGGTCAGGGAGGGGCAGGATATTGCCCGCCCCCTGGAAAGAAGCGGTTTTTTCCCGCCCATGGTTACACGGGTTATTTCCATAGGTGAGGAAACCGGAACCCTGGATGTAATGCTGAAAAGAATGGCCCAATTTTATGACCGGGAAGTGGATTACAGAGTGGCCAGGCTTTCCTCCGCAATGGAGCCTTTACTGGTGCTATCCATAGGATTTCTGGTGGGCTTTATAATGTTGTCCGTAATGTTACCGTTATTTAGTATTGTGGGTTCAATTGATTAATTAACATAATCAGGGAGGGATCAAACTGAAGAAGGAAAGGCTAACGGGTAATAAAGGGGGATTTACTTTAATTGAACTAATGGTGGTGGTCACCATTATAGGTGTTATTGCCGTTATTGCCGTTCCCCAATTTGTTCAGCAGTCCGATAAAGCTAAAGTAAAGGCGGCGTTGGGGGATCTCCGGTCCATCAAAGGCGTTATTGATCTTTATATAGCAGAGAACGGAGATCTTCCCGAGGCGGCCGAAAGCAATTCACAAGATAGTATCGACCAATTCGGTGAAGTTCTGGGTGAGGCGGGAATTGACTGGTCCTCTATTCGAGATCCCTGGGGTAATGGTTACAGGTATTCCGTGGACGGGGACAATTACACCATTGATTCCGCCGGGCCCGACGGTGTTTTCGGGGATGGTTCGGATGATTTAGTCGCGAGCAAAGATTCCCATCCAGAGAGCAACCAGGAAGGTACTGCTGAATCAGCTGGTGACTTCCTGTCAGGGTCTTAAACCACTACAATTAGGTTGTTTTATGTTAATAAGGTGTATATTTCCTTTAAAGCCAAAGTTAGAACGCAAAAGCGGTTTTACGCTGGTGGAGTTGTTAGTGGTATTGCTCATTATGTCGGTGATATTTGCCATGACCGTACCCGCATTAATAAACTCCTATTCCAAATACAAACTAAACACCGCGGCCTTAAAACTTCAGCAGGAAATAAGAGATACCAGCCAGTTATCCTTACATAAAGAATCAAGATTTTACAATATAAAATTTTATCCCTATTCCAACATGTACATAATTAACGGGCCCGGCGGTTCCCGGGCCATGGGTTTGCCCGCCGGCATTGAAATGGTGGCAACAAATTTCAGCAGTGATACAATTTATTTCTCTACCCGGGGAGCCCCCACGCAGGGGGGACATATTTCCCTTAGAAGCACGGAAACCCTTGATTTGAAATTCATTATTGTTGCGCCCGTTACCGGGCGCACCCGCATCAGTGACACGAGCCCCTAATAAGACCACCGGAGGGGTTTACATTGCGCGGCAATCAAAGGGGTTTTACCCTTGTGGAGGTCATTATAACCCTCCTCATCCTTTCCGTTTGTGTAATCCCGGTATATACCGGTCTAATAGCCGGCAGTAAAAATGTAGACAGTGCCCAGAGGAGAATGGTGGCTCTGGGATTAGCCCAGGGCAAGCTGGAGGAAATTTTAAGCCTTGATTACCATAGTATAAGTTCCCGGGAAACAAAGGAGAATTTTCCCGACCCTTATTCCCGGTACAGCTATACAGTCTTTGTAACGGAAGAAACTATACCGGCCCAATGGAAAAAAGTCAGTTTGACGGTTTACTATCTTGAAACCGGGACGGGTACTGAAAAAAGCGTAGTAATCACAGGGGCCAGGGGCAGGGAGTGAAAGGTATGCCCGTTAAAGGAGCAAGACATAATAGCGGCTTTACCCTGGTGGAGACTATGGTGGCCCTTACTCTTTTATGTATCTTAATGGTATCGGTTTATACCTTCTTCCTTTCCGGGGTTATATCCTGGAAAAACAACCGGGATAAGGCAGATGTGCAGGAAAACCTGCGTATAGCCGTCAACCGGCTGGCCAGGGAATTGCGGCAGGCGAAAAGCATTCATTTTTTTGACTTGTATTCAGGGGGAAGGCTGGAGTTTAATGACCCGTACGGAAAAATCATTACCTATTACTGTGCTACCAGTGGTGACCCGGAGAATGCCCGGCAATTAATAAGGGCGGTAAACGGTACCGGAAACAATCCCGTTGCCCGGTATATTAAAAAAATAATGGTGGAACCCGTTAACTGCAGCCCGGACACCCGGCTGATCACAATTACACTGTTGGGTGAAAAGGGCAAAACCGGGGAAATACGCATCAGTACCACAGTTATGTTAAGGCAGCAGGGTCGGGGATAATATGTGCCAGCGGGAAAAACATAATACCGGCCAGGCCCTTGTACTGGTAATTATGGTTTTATCCATACTCTTTGTACTGACTTCTTCCCTGGGTATTTTAGCCGGTAGCACCCGTATCAATATACTTAGAGAAGAAGGTTTTACCCGGGCCTATTATGCCGCCGATGCGGGAATTGAGAGGGCACTGGCCGAAGTTAAATGTAATGCCGGTTGGTATAACGGTTTAGATTACCTATCGGAAATCTATTATGGTAACAATAACTATCCCTTCACCCAGGTCTATTCCCCAACTATTCTTTCGGAAAATGTGACTTATGAAGTGGGGGCGAAAAAGACCCGCTGTGACCTGGGAACATTACTTTTGCTCCAATCAGTTGGTAGGAACCGTGACAAAGAAGGGAATCCACAGGCGCAAAAGACATTACTTTCGGAAATTTCGGTTTTTGCCACCGGCGATTACTTTAAGGGGATGAGTATATTACCGGAAACTCCGGTGACGCTGGGTACGGCGGAGAATATAACAGTGGATTCCACCTTTGTTTTAAACGGCGATATAAACCTGGGGGGATCGACAACGGTCAATGGAGACATATTGGCCAGTGGTGACATTTCCGGTGATTCCCCAGGTACTCAAAAGGCCCGGTATCCTTATATCCCTCCTTTTCCCCGTTTGGAGGAAGAATATTATTTAAACCTCGCTACCCGTGTTTACTATTCCGATACCGTTTTTGCCCCCCCGCAAGGGCAGGCCGGTGAATACAACGGTACCTACTTTGTGGACGGCGATCTTCACATTGCGGGTAATTACCGGGGAAACGCCCTTTTCTTCTCCACCGGGGATATAATCATTCCCCAAGGATCCGGAGGATTGGTTCCCGTGGACCAGGAAGGCTCGCCGGATCCCAAAGCCGGGGCTATGACCCTCATTGCCAGGGGTAATATTGATATTAATGATAATACCGTGTACGCCGCCTTAATGGCCCGGGGAAGGCTAAGCTCCCGGGGCAACGGAGTACTGCACGGGCCGGCGTGCGTAACCGGCATCGATATAGAGGTTACGGAACAGGAACCGGGACCATTCAAAATTATTTATGATGCCAATATGTCTCCCGCTGCCGGGGCGGTTCGGGTTACAACAAAAATTCTGCAGTGGAGGGAGCTGTACCCTGTCTTTTAAAATTTTGGAGAAAATTTTTCCCCGCAAAATTCCCTGCCCGGCCCTCGATATTGGTGCCCGGGAAATAAAGTTTGTTTCCCTTGGTGCCGGAAGGGACAGCGCTGATATTAAGGCGGTGGCCCGTTATCCCACCCCGCCGGATATCTTCAGTGACGGCATAAATGAAGATACCCTGGGGGCTATTCTGGAAAAATTGGTGGAACAATACGCCCCCGGGGGTACCGGTTTGGTTTCCATTATCGGAGGGGATAATGTTGTTACCCGTTATATAACTCTCCCGGGAATGCCTTCCCGGGAGTTGAAAAAAGCTGTATTATTAGAAGCTCAAAGGGTAATGCCCGTTTCCCCGGAGGAACTGGTGGTAAGGTATATTACACTCGGTAACATTACAGGGGAAAATAATAAACAACAGGAATTAATATTTGCCGCTGTTCCCAGGGTATTAACCTACCGGTACCACGCCATGTTTGAAAGGGCCGGGCTGGCCTTAACCGCCCTGGATCTCCCGGCCATCGCCCTCTGGCGGCTGTACCGGAAGGAGCTTTCCCGGGAGGAGCGCCCCGCTGCCATTATCGATATTGGCGAAGCTAAAACCAATTTGGTGATCTGCCGCCGGGGAAAAATCAAGTACATAAGAACACTGCCCGTGGGAGGCTACCTGTTGACAAAATCAATGGCCGATACCTACGGGCTTGATTTTAAAAAAGCCCGAACCCTGAAGGAGGAAGAGGGTGCTATTCTCAACGAAGAGGACCTGGCGGGTGCCGGTGCCGCCAGGATACAAATGGATTTTTCTCTGCGGGACGGCCTGGGAAAACTGGTAAAGGAGATACGCCGCTCACTGGAATTCTATTCCACAATGAATGGCAATGCACCGGTGGCCAAAATAATGCTTTCGGGGGGAACCTCCAAGTTGCGGGGGTTTGATATATTCACCTCCGAGGCATTGGATCTGCCGGCCCAAGTGGTAATTCCCTCCAGCATAAATTTTGAAGACAGCGGCTATTATGCCTTCGACCCGTCCCTGGCTGTTGCCTACGGGCTGGCGCTGCGGGAGGTACAGTAATGTATGCTATAAACCTTCTACCCCGTAAGCTGCAGAGGAAGTTAAGTATAGATCTAAAAAGGACGGCCATAGTGCTTGCCCTTTTTCTAGTAACAGCCGGTTTTTTTGGTGGTTATTATTCCTTACTGTATAAATCGCGCAATCTTAATAAGGAAATCACCAGCATTGAAAATGCCCTTGAGCAGATAGCTCCCAGGGTCACACAGGTAAAACAGTTACATAATTATAGAATGGAAAATGAAGAAAAATTAAAGGCATTTCAAGATATTGTAAAAGGCCGCTTACTTATTACCCCCATACTGGAAGATATCGGCCTGGTCCTGCCGGAGGATTTATGGTTAACGGAGTTTTCCGTGGAAAGCCGGCTAGATTACCAACCCCGGGGGGGATTTGCCTCTCCCGGGGGAGTACCGTTGGGTAACCCTGTTAACAATAAACAGGAAGAAACCGGTGCCGGGGAGCCCGTTATAACGCCCCCTCCCCCCAACATTGTAAAATTACAGGGAGTGGCACATTCCGCCGTTTCCGTGGGGGTTTTTGTTAACAACATGAGCCAACTTCCCTATTTCAGCAGTGTGGACCTTTTGAAGGTATATGAAAATACAGCCGGTGGGAAAGGATATGCCTTTACCGTAATGGCCCGGCTGAAGGAGGATGGGGATAATGTTCCCCGGTATTAGCAACAGGGAAAAGATTCTACTGGCGGGGTTGGGCCTGTTATTGTTGGGCTACGCCCTTTTCTATTTTGTTTTTTTGCCACAATTGAGGACCCTGGAAAATCTCAATAACCAGCTAACTCAAAAAAGGGGACGCCTGCAGGAGGCCCGGGCAATCTTGGCCTCCGAGAAAGGGGAGAGGGAAAGGGCGGAGCTGGTGGAAAGGGATTTACTGAAATACAGGGGAGCCTTTGCCACCGATTTCAGGGAAGGGACGGCTTTGATGCTGGTGGGTGAAAAGATTTCGGAGCTGGGTTTGGAGATTATAAACTTTGAGCCCCTGGGAATAGAAAATAAAGGGCAATTCCTGCAATTGCCCCTGGAACTGGAGCTGCAGGGGTCCTACAGCGGTGTATTATTGATGCTGAAGGAATTGGAGAATTTGCCCAACATTTCTGAAATACGCTCCCTTTCCCTATCACCGGTAACGGGCGGTTCAGTTTCTTCCGGAGTAAATGCCCGGTGCCACCTGGTCATATACTGCGACACTTCCCCGGAAGGAAAACTGCAGTTGGAAAGTGAAGGAATTGCACCCCCGCAAATAGGAAGAGAAAATCCCTTTATTCCCCCGGCATCCCCCTCTTCCTCCGGTGATAATCCCTTATCCCTTTAAAAATCTATAGTAATTAAGTTTTTGACAGAATTAATTTGGTTTTATTTAAACGGAAATATTGGCTTCTTCAGTTAAAATGCATATTTTGTTGAAAATATTCATTTCGGGGAAGGATTTTCTCCCAGAATAGTGTAATTATACTTCTTGACCGGAAGTACCAGGAATAATAATATATGATCAAAGGCTTTCAGGTATGTTAATGGCAAATCTATCGAAAGATGGAGACGCAAAGCCGCCGAATCTAAGGTCCTAAAGGCTGCATTTTTTATCATATGGATACTGGGTTTGAACTGGTGGTTTTTATTATGCAATTATTTAAAAATATCCGCTCAAAACTTTTTATAGATTTTCGGGGGCAGGTTGCCCGTATCGTACAGGGGCGCCCGGTGGACAACCGCTTTAATTTTCCCGTGGACGGTTTCGGCCTTACCGTGCTGCCGGCCCCGGTGGATAACCGGCCGGACAGGGAAGCGGCTATTACTAACGGGGATCACCTGGGGGGATACCTGTCACAATATGCATTTAAAGCCACCGGGGTAGTAGCGGGACTGGGGCAAAGTGGTGTAATCACCCGCAGTGTTCGCGTTCCCCAAATGTCCCTGAAAAACCTGCAAAAAATGATGCAACTGGAAATAAATGAGTACCTGCCGGTAAGCCCGGAGGAGTACGCCTTTGACTATAAGGTACTGGATGAAGTGGAAGAGGACGGCCAGCGTTACCTGGAATTAATGGTGGCGGCGGTGGACCGCAACCAAACCGAGCATTATGCCCTGCTGCTGGAAAGGGCGGGGCTCAAGCCGCTGGTGTTTGACATACTGCCCAATATGCTGTATTATATGGCTTACAAGGATGTCCTGATCATCGACGGCAGCAGCGATGGCACGCGCCTGGTGATTTTCAAGGGTAAATCCCTCTTTATGTACGCCGATATACCCTTTTCCGTTGATTCCGGCGGTGACAATGATCTTTCGGTGCTGGCTTCGGAAATAAGCGGTTTTCTGGATTATTTTTCCTCCCGTAATTTCGGTAAGCCGGTGGATAATATAAGGGTGCTGGGGGAATTTACTTTGATTCCCAACCTGGGAGAAACGCTGGGCGGCCTGGTTACCATTCCCGTAACCGTGGGGCTGTCCGGGCTGGATTTCCCACAATTTAAGGGCAGGGCAAAGGATTTTCCCAGTAACGCGGCCCTTTATGCCGGTAACCTGGGTTTAATGATGAGGGAAAGCAAACACTCCCATTCCGGCAATATAATTATTAACCAAAGCACTCAGGTACCGGTAGGGGATTCCCTTGGTGCTTAAGGCGGGGTTTTTTTATTGAATAAAGAAATTAACTTTCTACCGGAAAGAATAATAAGGGCCCGGGCAAGAAAAAGAAAGGGTTTTATTTTAAGCCTTTTATTATTTCTTATGACCGGCGTGCTGGCATGGGGGATAACCTTTCCCTTCCGCGTCATGGAAGACTACCGGAGCCGCCTGGCGGCGGTAAACAGGAAGATTGAAGAGCTGGCGCCCGCCGGGCCCCTTTATGAAAGAAAGCAAATGCTGAAGGAGGAACTTCAGGTCAAGGAGAGAACCCTGGAGGAAATAAAAAATCAGGACTTCAAGATAATTGACCTTCTGCGGCGGGTAAATTCCATCTTGCCCAGCAATAGTTATCTTACCCACCTTTCCCTTTCCGAGGACAACCGGGTTACCGTGGAGGTTGTTACCCATAATCCCGTGGAGACCGCCCGCGTTCAAGTTGGCCTCCGTAAAACCGGTTTATTTGAAGAGGTCAGCCTGGCCGGGGTGGGGGAGGTTCCCCTGGGGGAAGGGGCGAACCCGGTAACCTTCACCCTTGAGTTGGCTTCTTCTTTTATTGAGGAAAGCAAGGAAAAGGAATTGGAATTCCAAAGCAATAATATGGAGAAAAAAATCCAGGATGAATTGAAATAACCTGAAATGAGGATGGGTGATGTGAAACTCCCGGGATCAAACAAGCTGAGAGTGCCCACATTAAGCAAGCGGGAGATATTCCTTGCGGTTCTTTTGTTATTAAGCTCCACTTTCTTTCTGTGTTATAACTACATAATAAAGCCCCAGTTAGAAAACATTAACCGGCTGAAGTCAGAATTGCAAACGCAGCAAGAAGAACTGGATTTCAGAATAAATAACGGTTGGAATGACATTTACTCCCTGGAAAACGATTGTAACCAGCTGGAAGAAGCCCTTGATAATATTTACCGGGAAGTACCCAATATAAAAAATGAGCCTCTGGTTCTGGTGGATCTCTATAGATTGGCGGAGAAAAATAAAGTGACGGCGGAAACAGTGACCTTCAGCGAGCTCAAGGAGGTGGAAGACGAGGAATATAAAACGTATACCGTTACCACGGAAGCAGCGGGACCCAATGTTAATATATATAACTTTATAGAGGACGTGGAGAACTACTCGCGGCTCAACCGCATTTCATCAATAGAAATTGAACCCCAAAATGACCGTTACAGCATTTGTAAACTCAGCGTGGAGTTCTACGTGCTGCCGGAGGTGGAGCCCGACCCGCTGGATTATCCCTTTATGCAGGGGGAATACGGCAAGGATTTGCCGTACCAGGTTTTTGGCGCTTATGAAGAAGAGGAAGCACAATCCTCCCGGGTAAGCGGTATAAGCGGTGTAAATAATACAGCCACCGGTGGTGGTGAAGAGTCATCTTCCCCGCAGGGGAACGGATCCACCGGAAGTCAATCCGGGAGATCCTTTGTAAGAAAATAATTAAATAAGGAGTGAATAACAATGTTGGCTTATTTGAAGAACCGAAGGGGTTTTACTTTAATTGAGTTGATGATGGTTATTGCGGTGATAGGGATACTGGCGGCGGTGTTGATACCAAAAATTGGGAGCACAAAGACTACAGCGAAACTATCTGGAGTAGAAGCAAATGCTCGTCAAGTAGAGGCACACGTTCACGGACTTATTAGTAGGTATAAACATAATGCTGATGATTTTAGGACTGCATTAGTAAATGCTATCAACAGTGATAGTGATTCAGGCGCGGATTCAGGAGATATTAATAATCCCTTTGATAATACACGTTATGGAGCTGTTAATAACAATTCAGATTCTGGGCATGCAGTAAATGTATCATATTCAACTCCTGCTGATGATCTTGATACGGTAGGGATTGTATATGTTCAGGTAGCACATGATGGTGACGATATTACCGAAGTTACAATAACACCATATGATGAAAATGGAGAGGCAATTTCAACTAGTGAGGTCACCATAACCCCATGAAAAATCTCATAATTAATTTCTAAAGGTTTTAAGATGATGAATAAACCCAAACTCCGCCTGGGCGATATGCTGGTCCAGGCGGGTATTATTACCGAGGAACAACTTAAAGAAGCCCTGGGCAAGCAGAGGGGTTCCGGAAAGCGCTTAGGCCACCTTTTACTGGATGACGGCTACATTACCCAGCAGGAGCTTACCCGTGTGCTGGAGGAACAGCTGGGGATAGAAAGCATTAACCTCAAGCAGACGGCGGTGGATCCCCGGGCGGCAAAGCTCATCCCGGAGAACCTGGCCCGGCGGCACGGGGTTATTCCCGTCAAGGTGAAAAAGGGAAAGCTGCTTTTGGCCATGGGGGACCCCCTGGACCAGGTGGCCCTGCAGGATGTGCGCATTCTGGTGCAAAAGCCGGTTCAGCCTGTTCTGGCCACAACGGATGACATTATGGAAAGCATCCGGCGGGTGTTCAGCCAGGCTTCCGCCGCCAAGGCCGCCAGCGATTACGTGCAGTCCCAGGCCGGTGCCCTGGAGGGCCTGGAGGATGCCTCCCTGGACATAAATTCCGCCCCCATTGTGCGTCTGGTGAACTCCCTATTGGAGAATGCCGTGCGCAGCGGGGCCAGTGATGTGCATGTGGAGCCGGATCAGGAACAGACCCGGGTGCGCATACGGGTGGACGGTATTTTACAGGAGGCCCTCTCCACCAGCATAAATACCCACGGGGCCATTACCAGCAGGATAAAGGTAATGGCCAATCTGAATATATCCGAGAGAAGGGTTCCCCAGGACGGGCGCGTTAAAATAGAGGTGGACAACCGGGAGATTGACCTGCGGGTTTCCACCATGCCCACCACCTACGGTGAAAAAATAGTGATGCGCATTCTGGACCGGGCCACATTCCTGGTGGGCAAAGAAAGACTGGGCCTCAGCCCCGGGGATATAGAAAAGTTCGACCGGCTGGTTAAAAGGCCCCACGGAATACTGCTGGTGACCGGGCCCACTGGAAGCGGTAAAACCACCACATTATATTCCATGCTGGCGGAGCTCAATGACAACAAAAAGAATATCGTTACCCTGGAGGACCCGGTGGAGTTTGACATGAAGGGGATTAACCAGTCCCAGATAAATGTGCGCGCGGGGCTCACCTTTGCCGCCGGTCTGCGGGCCTTTCTGCGCCAGGACCCCGATGTCATTATGGTGGGGGAAATAAGGGACCCGGAAACCGCCAAAATAGCCGCCCAGGCCGCCCTTACCGGGCACCTGGTGCTCAGTACACTGCACACCAATGACGCCCCGGGGGCGGTGGCCAGGTTTATAGACATGGATGTGGAACCCTACCTCATATCTTCCTCCCTCATCGGGGTGGTGGCCCAGCGGCTGGTGCGAATAATATGCCCGGAGTGCAAAAAGCAGGTGGAAGCCGGGGAAAGGGAAAAGCACATACTGGGGTACCACGGGGACCGGCCCCTCTCCCTGGCTAAAGCCGGGGGATGCGACTACTGCGGCCGGAATGGTTACAAGGGGCGCACCGGAGTCTTCGAGGTAATGGAAGTGGATAAAGATATGCGCCTTTTAATAGATAAGGGGGCTTCTTCGGAGGAACTGCGGGACGCCGCTCTGCAAAGGGGAATGACCCCCCTGAGCGAAGATGCCCGCAGTAAAGTTCTGGAGGGGGTTACCACCCTGGATGAAATGCTCAGGGTTACCTACACCGTATAAGCAGTTAATTAAATGACAGCGGGGGGAACAGTATGCCTGAGTTTAATTACCGGGCCATTGACTCACAGGGACAGGTGGTCACCGGCTCTTTCAGCGGTGATGATATTGACTCGGTGAAGCAAATGATAAAGGGCGAGGGTTTAATGCCCCTGGAAATATCCCGCAGCAGGGTAAAGGGAGCGGCGGCTTTCCGGCTGCAGGTGAGGCGTGAAATAAGCGGGCAGTCCCTGAGCCAGTTTTGCCGCCAGCTTTCGGTAATTGTAATGTCAGGGGTAAACGTCCTCAAGGGACTGGAAATTCTGGCCCGGCAAACCCCCGACAAAAATATGAGCTCGGAGATAAGCCGCATCTCCCGGGAAGTACAAAAGGGGCGTACCATATCCGAGGCCATGCAGGACCCCTCCTCGCGAATTCCCAAGCTTCTCAGCAGTATGGTGGCCACCGGCGAGGCCAGCGGGACGCTGGATGAAGTACTGCGGAGCATGTCTGTCTTTTATGATAAGGAACACCGTATAAAACAGAAAATACAATCCGCATCGGTTTATCCCATTATTATGGCCCTTATGGCAGCGGGCCTTATTGCCTTTTTTTTCAACTATCTGCTGCCACAGCTGGTCACCCTGATAACCTCCAGCGGCGGTGAGTTACCGGTGCTAACACAAATTGTAATGGGTATTTCCAGCTTCACAACCCGGTATGCTTTCTTAATATTGGCAGTGGCCGCCGGGTTAATTGTATTCTGCAAAATTTATTTTAAATCCCCCCGGGGGCGCCTCCTGCGGGATAAAACAATAGCCCGGGTACCACAGCTGGGCCCCACCCTCAGGAATGTTGCCACCATGCGTTTCGCCCGAACCGCACATATCCTCATCAAAAGCGGCTTACCCCTTCTACAGGGGTTGGAGTACATAAAACTAAACGTAAACAACGCCCTGGCTGAAAAGGCGGTGGACTATGCCATCGAAGGACTGCAGCGGGGAGAATCCATGGCCGCCAACCTGGATAAAGCCCACTTTTTCGACCCCCTGGCGGTGCACATGTTTTCCATCGGCGAAGAAACCGGCGAGCTGGAACAAATACTGGAAGAAATGGCCGATTACTATGAAAAGGAAGCCGATGCAGGCTTCACCCGGCTGCTGGCCCTGGTGGAACCGCTTATGCTGGTGATCATAGGCAGCATAGTGAGCGTAATAATCATTTCAGTGATGCTGCCCATGCTGGATATGGTGAGTCATATTCAGCGGTAGAGTGATTGGAATAACCTCAATTACTTTTGGTTTTGTAGTCCATTGCTCGCACTTTTCCGAATACTCAATGAGAACCCCCCTACGGTTGGCAAAAACAATCTACCTTGGACGGTGATGATACCGTGCATTTATTAATAAAGAACAAAAAGGGCATGACATTAATTGAAATTATGATGGCCGTTGCCGTTTTTGGGATCTTATTGGCCACATCAGCCCAGGTGTATGCCTTTGTTACCAAATATGACTCCGAAACAGTGGACCAAATGAAAATGTCGGAAATTGCCCGGGCTGAGCTGGAGAGAATAAAGGGTGGCGGTTACGCCACCGAGACGGGGAAAGTAGTTGATGGCTTTGTTATAGAATACGACCCCGAAATAACTGAAGTATCCGGACAGGAGCCCCAGCCTGAGCCCGATACTATATATAAAATATTGGTTTGTCCCTCCGGAATTACCCCGAACCCGGAAAATCCCGACACATTAATTCTTGCCGGGTGGGTGCCTCCCAAAGTTGCTCCCGTTATTTATATCCCTTCGGATTCACCGGTTGATCCCACTGAACCGGCACCTTCACAGCCTTATGCCGCTGAAAATTGGATTTATGATAATTATGAAGACTATTCCCAAAACGACGGCATTTGGAATGTTGATCAGGAGGGTATTTCCAGGGTCTCCACCTCGGCGGGGCAGGGAAACAGTGATGAATTTTATCTTTTTTATGAGGAACCTTTTACTGACTTTGACTTCATAGTTTACCCTGAATACAGTAAATTAAAATCCAATTCACCAACAGGGCATAAGGGAACCGGCATTACCTTCAAAACAAAAGAAACAAACGACAATCCCACAGAAACAAGATATGATTATTATATGTATGAAAGAGACGGTAATTTTAATTTAAGGCTGGAACAAGACGGCACAGAAATTTTCGATATGCCTACCAGTATAGCCGCGTCAACAAACCTAAAATATTATATCAGAGCTACACACAGCGAAGGAACATTAACACTGGATTTCGGGACGGTAGATGCAGATAATAACATAAGTAGACCTGAACAATTGATGCCAACGGTCTATGATGATTTTCTAGATACTTCAAAAGAATATCTTGTTGGGTTGTACGATTCAACGGCTAATGACATTAACTCTACCTTTCAATTGCAATCTGCGTCCGGAGGTACCGGAGAGGATTGCGGCTTGCACTAAATACATGCGGGGTGGCAGGTGTTTGAAACTAATTAAAAATGAAGACGGTTTTACATTGATTGAAGTGATGATGGTTGTTGCCATATTAGGCATTTTTTTTGCCATTGTCTATAATTTTCTGGGATTTAATTTTCATTACCTCGATGACCGCAATGAAGAACATGACTATTACCTGGAGGCCAGGATAGCCATGAGCCGGATAGAAAACTTGCTTTTAGATTATAATGAAATAAATGTCAATGAGGATGAAAGAACGGTTGCCGGTGTCAGAGCGGTTGATGATCCAAACGAATCGGATGGGCTAACTGATTATTTAATAGATTACAATAAAAATACCGTGGAAAACCCTGATTTGCTTGGTTTTAGATATTACCTATACTGCCCTGTCTGTACCGATTCTGAACCGTTTTGTAATAATTCCGATCATATTTATCAGATAATGAGCGGCGGCAATGTGGTAGTCAAAGGTGTTAAGGAATTTAATATTATGTTAAACGGAAACATTGCTGAGATTGAACTTAAGGTGGTAAATAAAGATAATCCCAATGATACGGGTCTGGTATTAACCTCGGGGATTAGAACAACCAGAAAATTGTTGGGTGATTAAGGAGGATGCGGGACTTGACCAAATTCCTCTCCAATAGCAAAGGAATTGCATTGCTTACCGTAATGGTAGTTTTATCAATTATAATGGTAATAATGGCAGTACTTTTTAATATGGTTATCAAAGAGAGAATAATGACCCATAATTATGTACACCAAAAACAAGCCTACTATATTGCCGAGGCAGCTGCTGACCAGGCTGTTACTATATTTGTCAATTTCATAAATAATCTGCATGATGAAGGTTCATACGTTAGTAAAATCAACGGTGAAAATAAAGTGAACATTAATAATGCTGGTAGTTATGATAGCAGTTTTCAATCTAAACTTTTTGCTGAATCTGATATTATACAAGAGTTCATAAATGAGTTGGGTACAAGCGATATTGATGTTGATTATCTAAGTTTTGAAGGAACGGATGCCAACGGTTACCTGTATGATTATGATGACACCAGTGAAACTGCCCAGGACGCAAATACTTTAACAATTAAAATAGAGGGATCTTACAAAGGTGAAGCTGCCCTTCTACATTTAAGACTTCGGTATTGTAGACATGGAGCAGTTTATGAATACAAGGGAAAAGGTGATTGGTAAAGCTGTTCATACTATTTTTTATTAAGGATTTAAGTTGCAGCGGTATAGAATTCCTATTTAACACAGAAAATATTGGAATAGGTGATTTGGGTAAGATATACTATAATCTCAATGGAGGCGGTTTACTTGATCGATAGAGAAATTCTCAAAGAGGTACTGGCCACTGCCCTTTCCGAGGGCGGTGATTTTGCCGACATCTTTGTGGAAAATAAAAAGGCAACGGGTATAAGCTGCGAGGGGGGTAAAATAGAGCGTGTTCACTCGGGCACGGATATAGGTGCCGGGATAAGGGTTATTTCCGGGGAGTCCACCTCCTACGCTTACACCAATGACCTCACCCGTGAAGGGCTTACCAAAGCCGCGGAAATTGTCAGTCATGCCGCAGCAGGGGCAAAAAAGAATGTTAGTTTTGACCTTACCAAGCTGCAGCCCACGGTAAATTTTGAAATAAAGCAGCGCCCGGAAAACGTTGACGCCCGGGACAAGGTGGCGGCGGTGCTTGCCGCGGACAGTGCTGCCCGGGAAGCCGGAGGCCACGCCGTCAAGCAGGTAATGGTGGGCTACGGGGACGTTGTTCAGCGGGTAATCATAGCCAACAGCTACGGTAATTACATAGAAGATGAACGTATACGCACCCGCCTCTTTGTGCAGGCCGTGGCCGCGGAAAACGATATAATCCAAACCGGAATGGAGATAGCGGGAAGCCACAGCGGCTTTGAGCTCTTAAAGAGATTTTCACCGGAAGAAGTAGCCCGCACCGCCGCCCGCCGGGCGCGGGAAATGCTCAAAGCGCGCCCGGCACCCACCGGAAGAATGCCGGTGGTAATGGCCGCCGAAGCCGGGGGAACAATGGTGCACGAAGCGTGCGGGCACGGCATGGAGGCCGACCTGGTACAAAAGGATCTTTCTGTGTATGCAGGAAAAATAGGACAAAAGGTAGCTTCGGATAAGATTACCGTTATTGACGACCCCACCATGGCGGACCGTTACGGCTCGTACCGCTTTGACGATGAAGGAGTACCGGCCCGTCCGGTTACCCTCATTGAAAATGGCATTCTTAAAGACTACATGTACGATCGCCTCACCTCCTCCATCCACGGCCGCCAGTCCAACGGTCACGGGCGTAGAGAATCATACCAGGATAAGCCCATACCCCGTATGGGTAACACCTATATCGCACCGGGAAAAGATAACCCGGAAGATATAATTAAGGCAGTGGGCAAGGGGCTCCTGGTGAAAAAAATGGGGGCGGGCAAGTTAATACCACCACCGGAGACTTTGTATTCGATGTGGCCGAGGGATACCTAATAGAAAACGGTGAAATTGGCCCCATGGTACGGGGTGCCACCCTCACCGGAAACGGCCCGGAAGTTCTGGCCAACGTGGAAATGGTGGGAAATGACCTGGGCTTTACCATAGGCACCTGCGGCAAAGATGGGCAGGGGGTCCCGGTGAGCGACGCCCAGCCCACAATGGCCATAAAGGAAATTATAGTAGGCGGCACGGAACACAGCAAATAATGGCAAGCAAAAAGGTAGACGCCCATGCCGCCGAAGGCGGCACCAGCAGAGGAATGAAAAAAGTTAATAAGTTAATGGCCTGACCCCAGGGTGACCCGGTGATTTCCGGAGAGAGCGGAGCACTGAGTAGCGGCGCTCAGCCCGTCAAATCCCAAAAGCCATGACCCCTTAGGGCGTGAAGAAGTAGGCAAGCAGGCTGTAGCAAGCGGCTTTCCGGGAGATACTTACCCGCTGCACGATAATAATTGCGGAGCGAACGTAGGAAACCACCGGGGCACCCGCGCAGAGAAATGAAAAAGTTGCTATATGGCTTTTTTATACATCAAATACCGGGAGAAGGCGGGGGCAACACCCGGAGCGAACATACGCAAGTAAATCAAAAAAGCGAACGAAGCGGAGGATCAGCGGCGAATCTTGTTTGAGCGAAGCGAGTTATGAGCCGCCCGGAGCGGAGTAAGCTCATTCAATTAAAGGCTGAGTAAGTGAGCGTAGGGTGTTGCCCCCGCCGGCGAAGTAATTATCTTTATAAGAAACCGTAAGAGAGTTTTTTCAAGGTAGACGCCCATGCCGCCGTACGGCGGCACCAGCAGAAGGATGAAAAAAGTTGTTTTATGGCTTTTATACACAGTGAATACCGGGAGAAGGCGGGGGCAACACCCGGAGCGAACATACGCAAGTAAATCAAAAGAGCGAACGGAGCGGAGGATCAGCGGCGAATCTTGTTTGAGCGAAGCGAGTTATGAGCCGCCCGGAGCGGAGTGAGCTCATTCAATTAAAGGCTGAGTAAGTGAGCGTAGGGTGTTGCCCCCGCCGGCGAAGTAATTATCTTTATAAGAAACCGTAAGAGAGTTTTTTCAAGGTAGACGCCCATGCCGCCGTATGGCGGCACCAGCAGAAGGATGAAAAAGTAACTGTATGACTTTAATGTACAGTGAATCACGTGTAAAGGAGCTGGCAGCACCCGGAGCGAACATACGCAGGTCAAATCAATAGAGCGAACGGAGCGGAGGATCAGCGGCGAATCTTGTTTGAGCGAAGCGAGTTATGCAGCCGCCCGGAGCGGAGTGAGCTCATTCAATTAAAATGCCCGAGTAAGTGAGCGCAGGGTGCTGCCAGCTCCGGCGGAATAAGTACCGACCAAACGCAGAAAACTGCGAGAAAATTTTTTTTCAAGGTAGATGTCCATGCTGCTTACGTGGCACTAACAGAAGAATTAAATAAGTTAATAAGTTAATGGCCTGACCCCAAGTTAGCCTACAGTAATAAAGAGGCCGCATCCGCGACCTCTTTATTACTGCTTCATAACCAGCTTGGTCATCAAATTGGCAAGAACTTTCTTCTCCTGATTATCAGCCACCGACCACAATTCCTTTACAGCCTTTTGCTCCGGGTTTGCCGGGGGCACATTCTCCGCCAGCAATTCCCCGGCTTGCTCGGCCAGAGAATAAATTTTGTCCTTGGAAATTCCCAGCTCCCCGGCAAATTCCACGGCCTGTTTCAAATACTGCTTCCAGCTGTCCCAGTCGCTGCTTACCTTGTTAAATTCAAAGTTCAGCACCTTTTAACCATCCTTTCTTATTCAGTATTTACAAAATTCCTTTTGCGGTTTGTCTGTTTTGATACCCATAGTTTCTCTTCTAAACCCGCAAATTATACAAATTATTTGCCACAAATTGTATATTGCCCCTTTTTTGCAGGCTAAAAACATTCCACCTGCGGAAAGTTTTGTTTTGGTACAAACAGGAATACTTTCAGGCTGAGCGAATTATACTAACATGACACGTGATGAATATTAGATCATTTGTGGTTTTAACTCCCCGAAAGGAGCGTAACCATTGAATAACCAGGATTTACTGAATAATGCGGAACACGCTGTTGAAATGGCGAAAAAATTTGGAGCTCATTCAGCTGAAGCTTATGTTAACAACAATAAGGAACTGTCGGTGGATGTCCGCGGGGGACAGGTGGAGACAATGAAGCTGGCGGAAGACCGTGGCCTGGGTCTTAGGGTTCTGGTGGGCGGCAGAGTGGGATTTGCCTTCACTTCCGACTTGCAGCCTGGTTCCGTGGAGGAAACGGTACGACAGGCCATTACCAATGCCTCCGGCACCTCCCCTGATGAGAACCGTAATTTACCCGAACCCTTTCCCCAATATCCCCGTCTAGATATTTTTGACCGCCAAATCCCTTCAACCGGGGTGGAAGAAAAGATTGAAATGGCCAGGGTAATGGAGGAAGAGGCAAGGGGATACAGCCCCAATGTTAAAGTGGTGGAAAGTTCCTCCTACCAGGACGGAGAAATCGAGGTGGCGGTCGCCAACAGCCTGGGGGTTTCCGTGGCATACCGGGGAACCTACTGCGGTGTTTATATTTCCCTGGTTGCCGGCCAGGGGGATGATAATCAAACAGGTTTTGATATGGATTTCAACATTCGTTACGATAAACTGAATCCCCGCAAGGTGGGTAAAACTGCAGCGCAGAGGGCTGTCCGCATGCTGGGGGCAAAACCTGTAGAGTCCGCCCGGGTGCCGGTAATCCTGGATTCCTATGTGGCAGCGGGTTTTCTGGGGCTTATGGGACCTTCCCTCACCGGGGAAGCGGTTCAGAAGGGCCGTTCCCTATTTGCCGGTAAGCTGGATCAACAGGTGGCTTCAGAAAGAATAAACATTATCGACGACGGTACCCTTTCCGGCGGGTTGGCCTCGGCGCCCTTTGACGGCGAAGGTTACCCCACTTCACGCACCCCCTTGATCCAAGGAGGTGTACTGAAGAGTTTTTTACATAATACTTATACGGCGGCCAAAGACGGTGTATCCTCCACTGGAAACGGTACCAGAAATTCCTTCAAGAGTACCCCCGAGGTGGGAACAACCAATATTTTTATTGAGCCCGGAAATGTATCCCCCGGAGATTTGATAAAGGATGTCAGCCAGGGATTCTATGTTACCGAGGTTATGGGATTACATACGGCCAATCCCATATCAGGGGATTTTTCTGTGGGTGCCGCCGGCCTTTGGATTGAAAAGGGTGAAATTATCAAGCCGGTGAAGGGTGTGGCCTTGGCCGGAAATATGGTGGAATTGCTGCGGAATGTAGATGAGGTGGGGGATGACCTGCGCTTTTACGGCGGCAGGGGCGCCCCTACTTTACGAATATCTTCTATGAGTGTCAGCGGGCATTAGACCTGCTGCTTCTTATTTAAACCCTTTGCGGCACTATTTAATTGTGGTAAAATATGTCCAGTAATTTTGGACGGTGGCAGAACATGCAAATTTTGGTATTAAACGGCCCCAATTTAAATTTGCTGGGAACCAGGGAGCCCCAGGCGTACGGTACCGCCACCCTGGAAACCATCCGCAGGCAAATGGATGAACTGGCGGTGGAACTGGGGGTAACGCTGGTTCATTACCAGTCCAATCATGAAGGCAATCTTATAGACAGGCTGCACCGGGCGGTGGGGAAGGAAGCGGCGGTTGTATTCAATCCCGGAGCCTTTACCCATTACAGTTATGCCCTCCGGGATGCGGTGGCTGCCGTCCCCGTCCCCGTTGTAGAGGTTCACATTTCCAACATTCACGCGCGGGAAGAATTCCGCCGGCATTCCGTTATCGCCCCGGTTGCCGCCGGTCAAATCAGCGGATTCGGCCCCGCCGGTTATCTGCTGGCATTGAGAGCGGCAGTATCCCTTGCCGCTTCCCGGGAGGATGGAAATGAATAAACGCCTCGCTGAATTAAGGAATTCCTTTTCTCAATACCAAATTGATGCCCTGCTGGTGAGCAATCCCTTAAACTACTATTATTTAAGTGGTTTTTCGGGTTCATCGGGCGAACTGGTTATTGACCGGGAAAAAGCTTACTTGTTAACCGACTTTCGTTATAAAGAACAGGCCAAGGAGCAACGTCCCGGCTTTCAGATTATAGAAATAAAGGGGGACATATATTCTTCATTATCCCGGCTGCTGAAGGAACGGAAAATTGAAAGGCTGGGCTGCGAGACCGATTATCTTACATATAACCGGTTTTCCACCTTAACAAGCAAGCTGGCGCCGGTCCGGACGGTACCCGTTACCGGAGCGGTACAGAAACTCCGGGCGGTTAAGAACCCGGAGGAAATTAATGCCATTGCTGAATCAATGGCCATACTGGACCGGGCCCTCAGCAATATGATAAGTAAGTTGAAGCCTGGAATTTCCGAAGGGGAGATCGCCCTTGAGCTGGAGTTTTTTGCCCGCAGGCAGGGGGCGGCGGAAAAGGCCTTTGATTTTATTGTAGCTTCCGGTCCCCGTTCTGCATTGCCCCACGGCACCGCATCTTCCCGTACCCTTCAACCAGGTGACCTGGTTACCATTGATTTCGGGGTGATGTACCGCGGTTACGCATCGGATATGACGCGTACCTTTGCGGTGCAGTCTGATAACGCCCGGCAGAGGGAAATTTATTCTATTGTGCTGGAGGCACAGTCTGCCGGGCTGTCCGCTGTCAGGGCCGGGGTAAAGGCCAGTGATGTGGACCGGGCAGCCAGGGAAGTAATCGAGAGATATGGCTACGGCCCCAATTTCGGTCACAGCACCGGTCACGGGGTGGGCCTGGAAGTTCACGAAAATCCCCGCCTTTCGGAGAAGGATGATACGGTTTTAGAAACCGGCATGGTTGTTACCGTGGAGCCGGGAATTTATATTCCCCGGTGGGGCGGGGTCAGAATTGAAGATACAGTGGTTGTGGAGGATAATGGCTGCCGGATTCTGGGTCATTTTCCCAAAGACAGACTGATCTGCACTTAACAAAATTTTTATAGTCAAGAAATAGCAAGGAGGGCAATGACTTTGATTTCGACAAATGATTTTAAAACCGGACTGACAATTGAAGTTGAAGGTGATGTTTACCAGGTTGTGGATTTCCAGCATGTTAAGCCCGGAAAAGGCTCGGCCTTTGTTCGTTCCAAATTGCGCAATTTGCGTACCGGAGCGGTAATTGACAAAACCTTCAACGCCGGAGAAAAGGTTCCCAAAGCGCACATAGAAAGACGGGATGTGCAGTATCTCTACAATGACGGGCAAAGCTATCATTTCATGGATATGGAGAGTTATGACCAGTTTTCCATGGAAAAGGAGCAGCTGGATGATGCCGTAAAGTACCTTAAGGAAAATATGACCATTCAAATTCTTATGTTCCAGGGAAAATCCATTGGCATAGACCTGCCCAATTTTGTGGAATTAACCGTGGTGGAAACGGCTCCGGGAATAAAGGGCGATACCGCTTCCGGCGGCACCAAACCTGCCACCTTGGAAACGGGATACGTGGTGCAAGTGCCCTTCTTTATTAATGAAGGTGATGTTTTACAAATAGATACCCGGTCGGGACATTATATTAAAAGAGCATAATACTATTAAGGAAATATATGTTTAAAACCCCTTTCCAAGAGAGATACTAAAAACATTAGTGCATATATGCGGTTTAAATTTCCAAAGGGGGTACAACCTATGCATGATTTAAGAGCTCGAGTAGCCTATTTACAGGGACTTTCATCAGGAATGAATCTCGATGAAAGCAGTAGAGAGGGCAAACTCCTGGCGGGTATCATAGATATCCTCAGGGATTTTGCCGATTCCTTTGACGAACTTGAGGATGCCCAAGACGAGATTGAGGAATACCTGGAAAGTATCGACGAAGACCTCTGCCAATTGGAGGACACAGTTTACGAGAATTCTTTCGAGGAGATGGATCCTCACGATTACTTGGAGGTTGACTGCCCCGCATGCGGTGAGACTGTCTGTTTCGAAGCCGGTATACTGGAAGACGATGATATTATCGAAGTTACTTGTCCCAATTGTGACAGTGTGGCCTTTGTTAACCAGGATTACGAGTCCGGCGATGAACCCGAGCGCTTGGAGCTCACAGCCGGGGCTGACGACGACTAAAAACACTGGAGAAACACTTGCGGACGGCTTCCCACCGGGAAGCCGTCCTTAATTTCGTGGACTTGACTTTTCGTAATATTGCAATATACAATAAGACCAGGTTGTACCAGAAAATTAACTAACCCGCTATCATAAAAAAAATTGTGTAGCGACCGGAAGAAACCTCTGGAACGCCCGCGCACTAAGTAACTTTCGAGATACTTTTTTTCAAGATAGACGTCCATGCCGCCGAAGGCGGCACCATCAGAAGCATGAAAAAGTACCACCGGGGCGCCCGCGCTTTAAAAGTAACTTTCAAGAAAGTTTTTTCAAGGTAGACGACCATGCCGCCGAAGGCGGCACCAGCAGAGGGATGAAAAAGTTGCTTTATGGCTTTTGTGTACAGCGAATAACGGGATAAGGCGGGGGCAACACCCGGAGCGAACATACGCAAGTATACGGCAACGGCATTGATACCTGTCGGAACAAGGTCATATTAGCTTTGCCGTTGCGGAGCAACCTCTTATGGCAAAAGCCAATGTGTCAGAGAGCGAACGGAGCGAGGGATCAGCGGCGAATCTTGTCTGAGCGAAGCGAGTTATGAGCCGCCCGGAGCGGAGTGAGCTCTTTCAATTAAAGGCTGAGTAAGTGAGCGCAGGGTGTTGCCCCCGCCGGGGAAGTAATTATCTTATTAACGACACAAGAGAGTTTTTTCAAGGTAGAATTAATGCAAATATAGAAAGGTGGAGAAAAACATGAGTGCACTAAAAATCGTTGTTATCGGGGGAGTGGCCGCCGGCCCCAAAGCCGCGGCACGAGCCCGCAGAATGGCACCGGACGCGGAAATAACCATAGTGGAACGGGGAAGCCTTGTATCCTACGCCGGGTGCGGCATGCCCTTTTACCTGTCTGGGGAAGTTGCCAAATATGAACACTTGTTTGAGACCACTTACGGTGTAATTCGTGACGCCGACTACTTTTGGCGGGAAAAGGGTTGCAAATTATTAACCCGGACCGAAGCGAAATCCATTGACAGAGACAAAAAGGAAGTTCTAGTTGAGAATCTACAAACAGGGGAACAGTATACACTTCCCTATGACAAACTAGTGCTGGCCACAGGGGCCTCACCGGTAACTCCCCCCATTGAAGGCATAGATCTTAATGGAGTACACCGTCTCAACCATCCCGATGACGCCGAAGCCATCAAGAAAACCCTTGCCGAGAGGGAAGTTGACGAAGTTATTATTGTGGGCTCGGGACTCATAGGGCTGGAAGTGGCCGATGCCGCGTCTAAGCTGCATCTTTTCACAACGGTTGTGGAGCTGCAGGATCAAGTACTACCCGGCCTGTTAGATCCGGATTTGGCCCCATGGCTGGCAAGCAAGCTGGAAGAAGCCGGTGTGGAGTTCAGGTTTGGACAGAAGGTAACACGCATCAAGGGTGATGAAGACGGTAATGTTACCGGTGTAGTTACAGACGAAGAAGAGCTGGACGGGCAGATGGTTGTGGTGGCCGTGGGTGTTAGGCCCAATGTGGAACTGGCCAAGCAGGCAGGACTGGAAATCGGCAAAACGGGAGCCATTTCCGTAAATGAGTATTTGCAAACCAGTGACCCCGACATTTATGCCCTGGGGGACTGTGTTGAGAATACCCACCTTATAACCGGTGAAAAAGTATACGTCCCCCTGGCTTCAACCGCCAACCGCCAGGGCAGGGTAGTGGGAGACAATGTTACCGGCGGCAGCAGTACATTCCCGGGCATTCTGGGTACCGGTGTGCTGCACGTAATGGAGTATAATGTGGGTCGCACCGGCCTGGGGGAAAAGCAGGCCAGGGACCACGGCTATTCCGTGATAACCGCTACTAATAATACCTTTGACCGTACCCATTACCATCCCGAGCACGGTATGCTGATGATGAAATACATCATCGATGAAAAAACCGGACGCCTTTTAGGTGCCCAGGGACAGGGGCTGGGTGACGTCATTAAAAGGATTGATGTGCTGGCAACAGCTATAACATTCGGCGCCACTGTGGACCAGATTGCCAACCTTGACCTGGGATACGCTCCTCCCTTCTCCACGCCCATTGATGTAGCCCAGCATACAGCCAATATCGCCCGCAACAAAATGTGCGGCCTTGCCCAGTGCATTGGAGCACAGGAACTCAAACAAAAAATGGAAACCGGTGATGATTTTGTGATCCTGGATGTACGCACCGAAGAGCAGTTTAACACCAGGCACCTGAAGGATGACCGGGTAAAACTGGTGGTCCTGGGTGATCTCAGGGAAAAAATTGAAGAAATTCCCAGAGATAAAGAAATAGTTGTTATATGCGCACTGGGAACTCGCAGCTACGAGGCACTGCGTACCCTGAAGGGCGCCGGGTTTGACGATGTAAAATACCTGGAAGCAGGGCTGCAGGGCTGGCCCTATCCACTGTAAAAAGGCATAAGATAATTGCAAGAAAAAGCTTGTCGCAAGGGTTACTTTGCGGCAGGCTTTTTTTTAATGAACATTTCTTTTTTAATCATAAATTACCATTTGCAACCATAATTATTAACACGGAGGAGGGACAAAGCATGGAATTAATGGGTACGGGTACAAAGGAAAAACTCAATTCCTATCACCCGGTATTCTCCGTATTGCCCGGCAACTTGAGGGAACTGGTGGCCGGCCTTCCCCTTCAGTTCATGGACAGGCTGGAGGAAATTCGCCTGCGCCAGAACCGCCCGTTAATTGTAACCCATACTGCGGGTGATATTTACCTTTCCCCTGCCGGGGAGCCCACCCGGCATCCCGGTAATGCTTATATAGTAAGCGGGGATGACATACAAAGGGTAACCAGAATGGTGAGTAATTCATCACTCTATGCCATAGAGGAGGAACTGAAAAACGGTTATATCACCCTGCCCGGCGGGCACAGGGTGGGGATAACCGGCAAGGCGGTTTTGGAAGCGGGCAAGGTAAAGACCATAAAGTATATATCCGGTTTTAACATCAGGGTGTCCCGGGAAGTTAAGGGTATTGCCGATAATATATTGCCTTACCTGCTGGATAAAGACGGAAGAGTAAAGCACTGCCTCATCATATCCCCGCCCAGGTGCGGCAAAACAACTTTATTGAGGGATTTGGTGCGGCTCATCAGCAATGGAAAACCCGAGCTTAATTACACCGGGGTTAATGTGGGACTGGTGGATGAACGCTCAGAACTGGCAGGATGTTACAGGGGGGTCCCCCAGAGGGATATCGGGCTGCGAACCGATGTGCTGGACGCCTGCCCCAAGGCGGAAGGTATGATGATGCTTCTCCGCGCCATGGCCCCGCAAGTAATTGCCACCGATGAAATAGGAAAAGTAGAAGACATAAAGGCCATGGAAGAAGTTGTCAATGCCGGAGTCACCGTTCTTTCCACCGTTCATGGTTCATCCCCGGAGGAAATTATGCGCAGGCCCGCTTTAAAATACCTACTGGGCTTGAACGTTATAGAAAAGTTTATTATCCTCGGTCGTTCCAGGGGGGTGGGAACAGTGGAGGATATTGCTGACGGTACAGGCTTTTTATTCGGGGGGGTGGACAAATGATTAAAATAATGGGTGCTGCCCTGGTGATTGCCTGTACAGGCTATGCAGGAATGGCCAGGGCCCGAAAATACGCGTTGCGTCCCCGGGAGCTTCGCAGTCTCCAGTCGGCTCTTCAAATTCTGGAAACAGAAATTATATACGGTGCCACTCCTCTACCCGAGGCCATGGAACAGGTTGCCGCCCGAACTGAAAGGAGTATTGCCTTCCTTTTCAAGCAAGCGGGGAAAGAATTGCTTTCCAAAACCGGCTGCACGGTAAAGGAAGCCTGGGACAGGGCGCTGGAAAAGTTTGCGGCACGAACCATTCTGGAAGACAGTGACCTGCGTATTCTCCGCCAACTGGGCAACTCTCTGGGCATGTCAGACAGGCAGGACCAGGAAAAGCACCTGCACCTGGCCATGGAGCAATTGAGACTGGAGGCGGCAAGCGCATCCGAAAAGGCCAAAACCCATGTCAAACTATGGAATTACCTGGGCTTTTTAACGGGACTACTATTGGTCACCGTTTTCTACTAGCAGTACTCATCACACTGCCCGGCCTTTGGAAGAATGAAGGCTGTTCACCAGCCAAAGGAGGATAAGAGTCATGGACGTGGATCTTATTTTTAAAATAATAGGCATAGGAATTCTCCTGGCCGTTGCCCAGACAATATTAAAATCAACCGGCAAGGAGGATTTGGGCTTTTGGGTAACAACCCTGGGTATTGCCGTGGCACTTCTTATGATAACGGAATTATTGGGTGACTTGTTCACCCAGGTGAAGTCGGTATTTAAACTGTTTTAAATGAGGTGGCACCTATGGAAATCATGCCGGTGGTGGGCCTGGCCATAGTGGCCGCGGTTATGGGGATTGTACTCAGACAGACTAAACCCGAGGTTGCCGTTTTGCTCAGCATAACGGTGGGAGCCGTAATTTTCCTGATGGTACTGGGTAAAATCGGTGCGGTAATAGATATTCTAAAGCAGCTTGCCGGGCGAGCACAAATCAGTGATATTTACCTGGGCACCATCCTTAAAATTGTTGCCATAGCCTATATAGCCGATTTCGGAGCCCAGATCTGCCGCGATGCCGGGGAGGGCGCCGTGGCCTCAAAAATAGAATTTGCAGCTAAAATACTGGTTCTCGTACTGGCCGTTCCAATAGTGGTGGCGGTACTGGAAGCCTTATTGAAGCTGGTTCCGTAAGGGGGGGAAACCTTGAAAGGAATTCTTTGCTTTATTTGCCTGTTTTTTCTCGTATTTCCCCTCCCGGGTTTCGCATCTGCCGCCGCTTCCCACCCTGCAACCTCCGACCCGGTAAATGAACAACTCAGTGACCTGGACATGTCCGGTGTTGAGAATTTCGTTAATCAACTGGATTCGGAAATAACAGAGGCCGTACCGGATTTAAAGTTCAAGGATCTGGTTAAAAAAATTGCCTCCCGGGATGTGGATTGGAAACCGGTGGATCTGTTTAACAACTGTATGAACTATATCTTCAAAGAAGTGGTGGCCAACCTGGATCTGCTGGGAAAACTTGTTGTACTGACCATGATATGCATTGTTTTACAAAACCTGGTCTCGGCCTTTGAAAAGGGTACAATCGGACAGCTCACATATATGGTCACTTTCCTGGTACTCATAGCCATTGCCGTGGGCTCCTTCGGCCTGGCGGTTCAACTGGGCAGGGAAGTGGTGGACAACATGGTTACCTTTATGCAGGCGTTGCTGCCGGTGATGCTGACATTAATGGTCGCGGTGGGGGGCATTTCCTCCGCTGCCATATTGCACCCGGTTATCTTTGTTACCATCACCGGAATTGGTACCATAATTAAAAATATAATCCTCCCGCTCATATTCTTCGCAGCGGTACTGGACATTGTTAGTCACCTATCATCCAGATTCCAGGTGTCGCGACTAGGAGGTTTAATGAAAACATGCGCCATGGGTGCCCTGGGCATACTCACCACCCTCTTCCTGGGGATAATGGCAATTCAGGGAGTCGCCGGGGCGGTGGGCGACAGCCTGGCCCTGCGCACCGCCAAATTTGCCACTGATGCTTTTATCCCCGTGGTGGGTGGAGTATTCAGCGAGGCCGTGGAAGCCGTAGTGGGCTCCTCACTGCTCCTAAAAAATGCCGTGGGAATAGGAGGCCTTATAGTAATTTGCCTGATGATGGTCATCCCACTGCTGAAAATAATTTCCCTGGCATTTATCTACAAACTGGCCGGGGCCCTTATTCAACCGGTGGGTGACAACCAGCTGGGGGACTGCCTCAACAGCCTGGGCAGCAACCTCCTCACCGTCTTCGGAGCCGTAGCCACCGTGGGACTGCTTTTCTTCTTCGCGGTAACCATTGTACTGGTACTGGGAAACTTCATAGTAATGCTGAGATAAAACCCATGCCGCCGAAGGCGGCACCAGCAGGGGAATGAAAATAAGTTAAAGTTAAGGGTCTGACCCCAATCTCTAGGGTGACCCGGTGATTTCCGGAGAGAGCGGAGCACTGAGTAGCGGTGCTCAGCCCGTCAAATCCCAATAGCCATGACCCCGAAAGGGCGTGAAGAAGTAGGTAAGCAGTCTGCAGCAAGCGGCTTTCCGGGAGATACTTATGTGCTGCACGAGAATAATTGCGTAGCGAACAGAGGAAACCACCGGGGCGCCCGCGAGCTAAAAGTAACTGTAGAGTGGTTTTTTCAAGGTAGACGCCCATGCCGCCGAAGGCGGCACCAGCAGAGGAATGAAAAAAGTTAATAAGTTAAGGGTCTGACCCCAATTACGTGTATAGGCGGGGGCAACATCCGGAGCGAACATACGCAAGTATACGGCAACGGCATTGATACCTATCGGAACAAGATAATCTTAGCTTTGCCGTTGCGGAGCAACCTCTTTTGGCAAAAGCCAATGTGTCAGAGAGCGAACGGAGCGGAGGATCAGCGGCGAATCTTGTCTGAGCGAAGCGAGTTATGAGCCGCCCGGAGCGGAGTGAGCTCATTCAATTAAAGGCTGAGTAAGTGAGCGCAGGGTGTTGCCCCCGCCGGCGAAATAATTACCGATCAAAGATAGTTAAACTACAAGAGGGTTTTTTCAAGGTAGGAGGGAAAAAGCATGGAAATTATTAGAGACCTGGTCCAAACATTAATCATAATCGTTGTACTGGCAGTCTTCCTGGACATGCTCCTCCCCACCGGCCAAATGAAACCCTATGTAAAAATGGTAATGGGACTTCTCATAATTATTGCAGTCCTCCATACCATCAGCGGCCTGCTGCAGCAAGACTGGATGCATGAAGTTCCCGGTGTCACCGCCAGGCCCGGCAGCCCGGGGGCACCCCTGGAAGATATAATGGCTGCGGGTGAGCAGCTGCAATTGAAAAATCAGGATATGGCCTTGGAAAAGTATCGCCAGGGCCTTTCCCGGCAGGTACTGTCCATGGCCAAGCTAACTCCCGGTGCCAAAGTTATGGACGCCGAAATAAGCCTCATGGAGGAACAGTCCCAACAGGGCTACGGCGGGATAAAGCACATTACACTGGTGGTGGACCCCGCCGCGCCGGAAGCGGGGGACTATAACCGGGACAATATCCAGCCGGTTCATATAAATGTGACTGATTCCCATTCCGCAAGTAAAAGTAGTGAAGAAGTTGAGATACCTCCTAAAATGAAGGAGGAAATTGAAAAGGTGAAAGGGTATATTGCCGGCTTTTATAATCTTTCCCCGGAAAAGGTGTCCGTTACTTATAAAATACCCTAACAGGAGGGTTGGTAAATGAATGAGAAGTGGAATCAATACTGGCAAAAACTTCAAAGCTCCAATAGAAAAATGCTTATTTTGTCGGCTTTATTTCTGGTGGGACTGGCGCTCATTGTATACTCCCCCGAGGGGGACGAAAACCAAGAGCCGGTAATTCCTCCTGCAAGTGAAGAGAATGCTTCTGAGCAGCAGGACCAAAGGGGCATGTCGGGCGAGGAAAGGGAACTGGCGGCCAATTTGGAAGAAATGTTGGGCCGCATCAGTGGTGTGGGAAAGGTCAAGGCTTCAGTGGAATTGGCCACTTCCACCAACAGCAACTACGCATTTAACACCGACGGCGGGGAAAAGGTTACCCAGGAGAAAGACCAATCCGGGGGAACCCGAACCACCACGGAAACAACGGAGAGCGAACAGCTGGTACTGGTGCAGGGTTCCCAGGGCAGTCAAATGCCGGTAGTTGAAAAGGAAATCGCTCCGGACATTGCCGGGGTAATGGTGGTTGCCGAAGGCGCGTCCAGTCCGGAAGTAAGGGCAAGACTTTTCCAAGCCGTGCAAATTTCTCTGGGAGTAGCACCCCACAAGGTTATTATACTGCCAATGGAAAGGGGTGAAAGTTAAAATGACCAGATTAATTAGTATTCGCTGGCGTAATTTAATACTAGCTTTCTTGACAGTGATAGGCCTTTTAATGCTGGCCCTGGGATGGAGCGGAATTCCACAAAAAATAACCAATTCCGCTGGGGAAAGTAACCACGCCGCCCCGGTGGCATCACAAGGCAATGGTGACACTGAAACCCCCGCCGGAGAAGAGTCATCTCCTGCAACGGCCAATGTAATCACCATGCCCGGTCAAGCTGCAAGCGAGGATGACGGAGGAACCAATTACTTTGTGGATTCCAGGCTGGAGCGACAGCGGGCCAGGGGGCAGGAAATAGAAACCTTAAGAACAATAATAAACAACCCATCCAGCGATGAAGAAATTCGCAGTGAAGCACAACAGCAGGTAATGGCCATCAGTAAAAATATTTCTCTGGAAATGGAATTGGAAAACCTCATCAGGGCCAAGGGATTTGATGATGCCGTTGTTTATTTAAAGGATGAAAGCGCCAACGTGGTGGTAAAATCGGGAGCACTAACCACCGAAGAAGCCGCCCGGATTTGCGACATTGTTGCCCGGGGAGCGGGAATATCCGAGCAGAATATTGTAATAATACCAACACAATAAGAGTTATCCCGTGCCTTTGATTTATTATCCTGCATTGCTTAGTTTTCCGTAATTTGGTATACTTTTGGTGACTAATAGCAGGGAGGATTATGTTATGGATCAGAACGATATTGTTTTAAATGAAGAGAAAAACGGCCTTGGGTCTATACGCATTGCCGATGAAGTGGTACGTATTGCCGCCGGGCTGGCTGCTACCGAAGTTGAGGGAGTTGCCGGTATGAGCGGCGGTGTTGTAGGCGGTATAACCGAAATGCTGGGACGCAAGAATATGACCAAAGGCGTTAAAGTGGAAGTGGGGGAAAAGGAAACAGCCATTGATTTGTATGTTGTCGTTGATTACGGGGTACGGATACCCGAAGTTGCCGCCGGTATTCAAGAGGCGGTAAAGAAAGCCATTGAAGATATGACTGGATTATCAGTGGTGGAGGTAAATGTAAATATACAGGGCGTGGCTTTTCACGGAGAGTATAAAGAAGAAAAGGAAGATACCCGCTTAAAGTAAGTAATACTCGTTTTAAGTGTTCAGGTTAAACAGCACCGGTATACAGGGAGGGTAGCAGCCAGTGAAATTGAGATTGCTCCGGTCAGCCTTACGGCGATATAAACGAAAGCACGTCTCCATTGGTCGAAATCCCTTGGGTCGAATCAACATTTCACTGCATACCCTGGAAATACTGGCAAAAAAAGGGGTTGTAGAGATTCCGGAGGTTTATTCCGTCAAAGTCAGGGCGGAAGCGTCACCGGTCATGACTATCAAGATAGAGGCTGACATTGCCACTAAAGAAGGGTTACCCTCCTTAACCCGGAGGATTCAATGGGCGGCAAAGCAGGCAATTTATTCAATGACCGGCATTCAGGTGCATAATGTAGAGGTTGCATTCGGCAAACTGAGAAGGGACAAGCCCCGGTATAAATAAAGTAATATTCACGGCAAAAATTTTCGTCGGAGAGGTTGGTATATATGGCCAGGCGACAGGCAAGGGAAACCGCTTTGCAAATCCTATTTGAAATAGAATTGGGGGGCGGCGAAGCGGAAAATGTTTTACAACGTACCACACGGGAAAAGGGATTAAACGGCACCGATGCCGCCTTTACCAGGCAGCTTGTTCACGGTGTATTGGAGAACATTGCTTCCGTGGATGATATTATCAGTCGGTTAAGCTGGGAATGGGATGTTAAAAGATTGGCTTATGTGGATAAAACATTACTCCGTATAGCACTTTTTGAAATTTTGTACCTGCCGGATGTACCCAATAATGTCTCCGTTAACGAAGCCATAGAACTGGCCAAGATTTACGGGGGTGATGGTTCCCCCAAGTTTATCAACGGGATTCTGGGCAGAGTAGTGGAAAATTCTTCGGAGTATGTTTCCCGTGAGGTTTGAAAACTAACGTAAAAACAACCGGGACCCGGGGATCACCCGGGTTTTACTTTTAAAAATTTTGTTTAGAACTAAAAGACTAGCAGGAATCGCCATTAAAATATAGAAGTAATTTTTCAGAATAATTTGAGGGAGGGGTTAGGGTTTTCTATGTTCAAAATTTTACAAAAACAAGTATTCTCGCCAGTAATTAAAGAATTTGTAATTGAAGCACCCCGGGTAGCCAAAAAATGTCAGCCCGGACAATTTGTCATTTTACGCATTCATGATGAAGGCGAGCGTATCCCCCTTACTATCGCCGACTTCGACAGGGAAAAGGGCACCATAACAATTGTTTTCCAAGAAGTGGGCAAAACCACAATGCAACTGGGAAAAATGGAAGCGGGGGAGTATATTAAAGACTTTGTTGGTCCCCTGGGTGAGCCGTCCCATATCGAAAACTTCGGTACCGTTGTTTGCGTAGGAGGCGGAGTGGGTATTGCTCCGGTTCATCCCATTGCCCGGGCCCTTAAGGAAGCGGGCAATCACGTTATAGGCATCATCGGTTCCAGGAGTAAGGACCTCCTGTTTTGGGAGGATAAAATGAGGGAAGCCTGTTCAGAACTGCATGTTACCACCGATGACGGCTCTTATGTCCGTCAGGGTTTCGTAACCGATGTCCTAAAGGAAATTGTTGAGGACAGGGGTAAAGAGAATATTGCCCTGGTACTGGCCATCGGTCCCCAGCCCATGATGAGGGCAACTTGTGGTACCACAAAGGAATACGGCCTCAAAACCATAGTCAGCCTTAATGCTCTTATGGTGGACGGGACCGGAATGTGCGGTTGCTGTCGTGTTTCAGTAGGGGGAGAGACCAAGTTTGTTTGCGTTGACGGACCTGAATTTGACGGGCACCAGGTGGGCTGGCTGGAACTTGCCCGCCGGGGAGCCATTTTTAAACAAGAAGAACAGCGTGCCATCGAACACCACAAGTGCCAGTGCGGATGCGGAGGTGACAAGTAATGGCAGAAAATAAAAAGCCTAAAAAGCAAATTATTCCCAACAAGAATCCCATGCCGGCACAGGATGCCCGGGAACGTGCCCGCAATTTCAATGAAGTAGCACTGGGATATTCCGAGGAAACAGCGGTAGCCGAAGCAAAGCGGTGTCTTGATTGTAAAAAACAGCCCTGCCGCCAGGGATGTCCTGTGGAAGTGGATATTCCCGCATTCCTCAAGCTGGTCGCGGAAAAAGATTTTGACGGGGCCATAAAGAAAATTAAGGAAAAAAACGCCCTTCCCGCCGTCTGTGGACGAGTCTGTCCCCAGGAAAGCCAGTGTGAAAGCTATTGTACCTTGGGTAAGAAGCATGAGCCCGTTGGTATTGGCCGGGTAGAGCGTTTTTGCGCTGACTGGGAGCTGAATAAAGGGGTAACCCCGCCGCCGGTGGAAGCATCAACAGGCAAGAAAGTGGCCATTATAGGTTCCGGACCCGCCGGGCTGACCTGTGCCGCAGATCTGGCCAAGAAGGGTCACAAAGTAACCATTTTTGAAGCCCTGCACGTGGCCGGCGGTGTTTTAATGTACGGAATTCCTGAATTCCGTTTACCCAAAAATGTTGTGCAAGCCGAAGTGGAAAATCTTAAGCAACTTGGTGTTGATATAGAAGTTAACTCGGTAGTTGGTAAGGCAACCACCGTGGATGAGCTGCTGGAGGAAGAGGGCTTCGATGCCGTCTTCATCGGTACCGGCGCGGGACTGCCCTACTTTATGAGAATTCCCGGGGAAAACGCCTGTGGAGTGTATTCCGCCAACGAATTTCTTACCCGTACAAACCTGATGAAGGCTTACCAGTTCCCCGATTGGGATACTCCCATCAAGGTTGGTAAAAGGGTTGCGGTTATCGGCGGAGGAAACGTGGCCATGGACGCTGCCCGTACCGCGCTGCGGTTGGGTGCGGAGGAGTCATGGATAGTCTACCGCCGCTCCAAGGAGGAACTCCCTGCCCGGGCCGAGGAAGTTGAGCACGCCGAAGAAGAGGGAGTAAAATTTGACCTCTTAAGAAGCCCGGTGGAAATTTTTGCCGATGACAACGGGTGGGTAACCGGTATGAAGTGCATTAAGTATGAACTGGGAGAGCCCGATGATTCCGGTAGACGCAGGCCGGTACCCATTGAGGGATCGGAATACACAATGGATGTTGATACAGTGGTTATTGCCATCGGCCAGGGTCCAAACCCGCTGGTACCAAGAACCACCAAAGGGTTGGAGCTTAACAGGAAGGGCAATATCGTGGCTGACCTGGAATCCGGGGCCACATCCAAGCCCGGCGTTTATGCCGGAGGTGACGTGGTAACCGGAGCGGCAACCGTTATTCTGGCCATGGGTGCAGGGCGTAAGGCTGCTAACGCCATTCATGAGTATTTGGGTGGTAAGTAATAACTAAGAAATGGGAGGAGATAAAATGGCGGCAAAAGTTATCTCTGGTAAAGAAGTTGCGCAGCAAATAAGGGCTGAGATTAAGGCAGAGGTAGATGAACTGAAGCAAAAGTATGATGCAGTTCCCGGTTTAGTAACAATTTTGGTGGGAGAAAATCCTGCATCCGTAAGCTACGTGACCGCCAAAAACAAAACAGCTAAGGAATTGGGCTATAATTCCATTCAGGATAACCAGCCCGAGGACATTTCAGAAGAAGATCTTTTGGCACTAGTTGAGAAGTACAACAGTGATGATTCCATCCACGGCATACTGGTGCAGTTACCCCTGCCCAAGCACATTGATGCCAACAAGGTTCTTTATGCCATAAACCCCGACAAAGATGTGGATGGTTTCCACCCGGTAAATGTGGGGAGACTGGTGATCGGTGAAGCCATTTTTAAACCCTGTACCCCCGCCGGAATACAGGAGCTCCTGATCCGGGGCGGAGCCCAGGTAAATGGAGCGCACACAGTAGTTGTAGGTAGAAGTAACATTGTGGGTAAGCCCATTGCCAACATGCTGATGCAAAAGGGTGAAGGTGCCAACTCGACGGTTACCGTAGTTCATACCGGAACAAAGGACATTGCCTACCATACAAAACAGGCTGACATATTGATCGTTGCCGCCGGACAGCCCAAGGCAGTTACCGCCGATATGGTTAAAGAAGGCGCCGCTGTAATAGACGTGGGCGTCAACAGAATCGGCAAGACACCGGAAGGCAAAGCAAAACTTTGCGGAGACGTTGATTACGAGCCGGTAAAGGAAAAGGCCAGCTTAATTACACCGGTTCCCGGCGGTGTCGGTCCCATGACCATCACAATGCTCATGAAAAACACCTTGGAGGCCTACAAATACGCCCTAACCAAAAAGTAAAAACAGAGAGTGGAGTATAATTATAGCACAGGTGCAAACACCTGTGCTATAATTATTTCTAGCCACATGAACAAATAAAAGTACCTAAAGCGACCGGGTATTTTCCGGAAAGCCGTGCCGCTGAAGGCGGCACCAGCAGAGGGATGAAAAAATAACTGTATGATTTTAATGTACAGTGAATCACGCGTAAAGGAGCGGGCAGCACCCGGAGCGAGCCTACGCAGACCAAATCAAAAGAGTGAACGTAGCGGAGGATCAGCGGCGAATCCTGTTTGAGCGAAGCGAGTTATGCAGCCGCCCGGAGCGGAGTGAGCTCATTCAATTAAAATGCCCGAGTAAGCGAGCGCAGGGTGCTGCCCGCTCCGGCAAAATGATTATCTTTAAAAGAAACCACAAGAGAGTTTCTTCAAGGCAGACACCCATGCCGCCGCAAGGCGGCATCAGCAGAACATGAAATAAGTTAATAAGTTAAGGGTCTGACCCTACAGAAAGGATATTCTTATGCGTACCCTTTCAGTTACGGAACTGACCACCTATATAAAGGACAGGCTGGAAAACGATCATTTCCTGGCCAACCTCTGGGTGGAAGGCGAAATCTCCAATTTCAAACGGGCCAATTCCGGCCATATCTATCTCACCTTAAAGGACCCTCGGGCATGTATCAAAGTGGTGATGTTTCGCTCCCGGGCCCGTTACCTTACCTTCTTACCCACCGACGGCATGTCGGTGCTGGTGAGGGGATACATATCAGTTTACGAAGCCGGTGGACAATACCAGCTTTATGCCCAGGAAATCCAGCCCAGCGGTACCGGGGCCCTTTACATCGCCTTTGAGCAGCTCAAAGAAAGACTTTTTCAAGAGGGTCTCTTTGACCCGAGTCATAAAAAGGCTATTCCCCAATTTCCCCGGCGTATAGCCCTGATAACATCCCCCACGGGAGCGGCAATACGGGATATGCTGGGAATTTTGCGCCGCCGCTGGGCCGGATTGCAAATAATTGTGGTACCCGTCAAAGTACAGGGAAATGATGCCCCGGCTGAGCTTTCTGCTGCCCTAAAACTTGTCAATAAATTGAATGACATCGATACCGTTATTATCGGGCGGGGCGGCGGTTCCCTGGAGGAGCTATGGGCCTTTAATACAGAGATGGTGGCCAGAGCCATATTTAATTCAGTTATTCCGGTTATTTCGGCAGTGGGGCACGAGACCGATTTTACAATAGCCGACATGGTGGCGGACCTGCGAGCCCCTACCCCCTCGGCCGCAGCGGAATTGGCGGTTCCCAACATGCTGGACACCAGGCGGCATGTGCAGAATATTCATTCCCGGCTGACGCGCTGCATGGCGGAGAAAATACGGGAGCAGCGCCAGCGGTTAAGATCCTCCCTGAGCAGCCCGGTAATGCTGAGACCCGCCGAAAACCTCACGAGCCAGCATCGCCAAACACTGGACCTGCTGCAGAGACAGTTGTCAAATTCTATGGCGCAAATTACCTCCAGGGACCGGGGGCGTCTAGCGGAACAAGCGGGCCGGTTACAGGCATTAAGTCCCCTGGCCACCCTTGCCCGGGGGTTTAGCATTTGCACCAACGATGAGGGGGATATCATCAGAGACAGCGGGCAAACCTGCCCGGGGCAATACATTAATGTATACCTGCATAAGGGTTCCTTGAGATGCCAGGTTAAGAAAGTTTAATATGTGCCACTAACCGTTAAAGGTACAACGAATAACGGGGAAGGAGCGGGCAATACCCGGAACGGAGTGAGATCTTATAATTAAAATACCCGAGTAGTGAGCGTAGGGTGCTCCCCCTCCGGCGGAATAATTACCTTTTAAACGAAACCACGAGATAGTTTTTTTCAAGGTAGACATCTATGCCGCCGCAAGGCGGTACCATCTAATCCAAGGAAAACCCTTTTTTTTACCTGAATTTTTGTTATAATATGGATCAAATAAACCATGGAGGTATTCAATGAGCGATAATGAGCTCAGTTTTGAAAATGCACTTACCCGGCTGGAAGAGGTTGTTAAACAACTGGAAGACGGGCAAGTTCCCCTGGAAAAGGCCCTGGAGCTTTTTTCCGAGGGTATCCAACTATCCAAGCTTTGTAACAGCAAGCTGGATATGGTGGAAGAGAAAGTTCAAGTATTGCTAACAGATTCCGAAGGAAAACCGGTACTCAAGGAAACAGATGCTGCACCCAGCGGAGGAAATAAGTAATGGACTTTTTACAACAGCTTAAGGAACGGGCATTAGAGGTGGAGAAAGCCCTGGATGAATATTTGCCTTCCGCGGAAACCTATCCCCCTGTGATTCACGAGGCGATGCGCTACAGTATCACCGCGGGAGGCAAGCGGCTGCGCCCGGTGCTGACCCTTGCCACGGCTGAAGCACTGGGTAAAGACCCCGGCCCGGTGATGCCCGCAGCATGCGCCATAGAATTAATACACACCTACTCCCTTGTACATGATGATCTGCCGGCAATGGATAATGACGATTATCGCCGGGGGAAACTTACCAGTCACAAGGTTTACGGTGAAGCAATAGCTATACTGGTGGGGGATTCATTGTTGACCCTGGCCTTTGAGTTACTGGCCAGGACCGGGGAATACATATCCGCAGACAATGTACTCAGGGTAATTGCTGAGGTGTCCCGGGCCTGTGGCACCTACGGTCTGATTGGAGGCCAGGTGGCGGATCTCTCCTTTGAGAACAGTCCCATCACCCCGGCGGACCTGGATTATATACACAGCCACAAAACCGGTGCCCTTTACCGGGTGGCCGTGAGAACGGGAGCAATTTTGTCAGGGGCATCGGAAGAAGAATTACAGCACCTGACTTCATACGCGGAAAATTTGGGACTGGCCTTTCAGATTATTGACGATATATTGGACGTTGAAGGGGATGCTGAAAAGCTGGGCAAACCCATAGGAAGTGATGAAAAAAATATGAAGGCCACTTACCCGGCCCTTTATGGTCTTGAAGCGGCAAGGCAAAAAGCCGGGGAAGTTGCCGGGCAAGCTGAAAGGGCACTGGAGCCCTTCGGCTCCCGGGCCGGATTTTTGCGGGAATTATTACATTTTATTCTGTCCAGAAATTTTTAGTATAGGGCTTAATTTTCAGCGGGAGAATACCGCATTTGCTACTTTGTCAGGCAACATGCTATAATATTGTGTGGCATATTTGAAAAGAGGGCAAGTGACGCTGTATTCTAGTCAAGACATCCTTTTCTGAAGGCGGGCCTAAAAATCCGTCAAGGGCACACCAATGAAGTTCCTGGTGCTGGCTGCTGACGCCCAGTCGGGGGTTGGTACTGGGAGTTAAGGAGGCAGGGCGACCCACAAGGGCATGTGGGCGTTGACCCTACCTCCGCGGAGGCCCAAGTGCGTGGTGGTTGTTAGCGACAACTACTATGGCTTGGGGTATGAACCTGCACGTGGTAAAAAGCTGCGTGCAGCGTAGCCTGCCTTGAGTGGTAGCGGTGAATCCCTTGCATGCGCGCAGCTGCGAAAGGGCCCTTAACAGCTGCAGTGCTGGTGAAACCGTTACTGCAAAAGAGGCTAGGGAAAGGAGTGTCTTGTCGGGGAAAACCCCTAGACAGTTTGCAAGCTGCATGGCGATACGGGCTTTGCAGTGCGGACTCAGTGGCAATCCGGCCCCGGTTAATTCAACCGGAAGTCTCCTTAAAGGGAAACCGCCGTTATGGCGACATGCGGTGGAGACTTGGGAAAACCTGCCGGACCTTAAGCCGCAACATTAACCCGTACCGCTGTCCTTGCCCTCTTTCAAATTTACCTCATTACATGAGGTGACTTTTTTTGGGAAATAATAAGTCCAGCGTATCCGCAAAGTACATAGCTGGAGTGGCATTTGTTTCTTTTCTTTTGGGAGCGGGTTTTTTTATTTTATCCCAATTGTTGGCCCAAAAGTTAAATAACCTGGTTATATCTGCAATTTTTTTGATCCTTATTATTACTGTGGGGATTATTTTCGATACCGTGGGAACCGCTGCTGCGGCTGCCACAGAAGCAACCTTTCATTCCAGGGCGGCCAAGAGAGTCCCCGGAGCCCGGGAAAGTGTATACCTGGTGCGAAATGCCGACAAGGTTGCAAATATAGCCAATGACGTAGTGGGTGATATAGCCGGTACCGTAAGTGGAGCCATCGGTATTTCCCTTGTACTTCAGGTTATTCAGTATTATCCCCGGATGAACGATTTCCTGGTGACAATGGTTACCACCGCTACAATTGCCGCTCTGACAGTAGGAGGAAAGGCTTTTGGTAAAAAGTTGGCCTTAAGCAGAGCCAACGATATTATATTTTTAGTGGGTAGAATAACTTCTAACCTAGAACGGATAACGGGACGTCAATTTGTTCCCAGGCGGCGCAGGTAAAATGAATGGGTTCTTTAATTAGGGCCATGATGGAAGGTGAAATTTTGACAAAAATTCTCCAAAATATAAACTCACCACAGGATCTACAGCCTTTGTCCCTTGATGAATTAAACCAATTGGCCCGGGAGATTCGGGAGGAAATAATTCATACGGTATCTAAAAACGGGGGACACCTGGCACCTAATTTGGGAGTTGTGGAACTGACACTGGCCCTACACCGGGTTTTTAACTCACCCACAGACAAGATCATCTGGGATGTGGGGCATCAGAGCTATACTCATAAATTACTTACCGCGCGCAGGGAAAGATTTCATACACTAAGACAGTTTGGGGGATTAAGCGGCTTTCCCAATCCTTCCGAGAGCGAGCACGACGCCTTTGTAACCGGGCACAGCAGTACCAGCATTTCCGCTGCTCTGGGAATAGCCCTGGCCAGGGACTTGAAGGGTGAAAACAATCATGTTGTCGCCGTTATAGGGGACGGAGCCATGACCGGGGGAATGGCCTTTGAGGCGCTTAATCATGCCGGTCACCTTAAAAGGAACTTAATAGTTATTTTAAATGATAACGAAATGAGTATCTCTCCCAATGTAGGGGGCCTGGCAAGCTATTTTACCCGCCTGAGGACCGACCCCATGTATTCCCGCGGAAAAGATGAAGTGGAGCAGCTTTTGCGTAAGATTCCTTCCATTGGCACCACCGTACTTAAAGTAGTAGACCGGTTAAAGGACAGCCTTAAGTATTTGGTGGTACCGGGTATGTTCTTTGAAGAACTGGGTTTCTTTTATTACGGTCCGGTGGACGGTCACAATATTCAAAGTGTTGCCTCCACTTTGAAACAAGCAAAGGATACACCCGGGCCGGTACTGGTACACCTGATTACCAGGAAGGGAAAGGGGTACCGGCCGGCGGAGAACAGTGCGGCCAAATATCACGGTATAGGACCCTTCGATATTAGTAACGGACAGGCCACAAAGAAAAAAACCCCCCCTTCTTATACACAGGTGTTCGGGGAAACCCTTGTTAAAGAGGCAAAGGATAATGAAAAAATAGTGGCCATTACAGCAGCCATGACCGGAGGCACCGGATTGGCCGAATTTTCCAGCTGTTATCCCCATAGATTTTTTGATGTGGGCATTGCTGAACAGCACGCAGTGACCATGGCTGCCGGCATGGCCAAGAACGGTTACCGGCCGGTGGTGGCTGTTTACTCCACCTTTTTACAGCGGGCATATGATCAAGTGTTGCATGATGTGTGTCTCCAAAATTTACCCGTTGTGTTTGCCGTTGACAGGGCCGGTCTGGTGGGCGATGACGGTCCCACCCACCATGGAGTTTTTGATTATTCATATCTCCGGGTGATACCCAACATTACCATTATGGCGCCCATGGATGAAAATGAACTGAGGAGCATGTTAAAAACGGCGCTGCAGCATACCGGTCCCTGTGCAGTTCGCTATCCCAGGGGTGCGGGCGAAGGAGTATCCCTGGAGGATGACCCCACAACCATTCCCGTGGGGAAAGCCGAGGTGCTGCGCGAAGGCAGTGATATTACCTTTATAGCGGCGGGAAATTGTGTATCTATGGCCCTCGCCGCCGCGGATGCCCTGGCGGGTCAGGGTGTTGAAACCACCGTTCTTAATGCAAGGTTTGTAAAACCTTTGGATGAAGAAAATATCCTAAAATACGCTGCTCGAACCGGAAAGATAATCACCGTGGAAGAGAATGTTCTAGCAGGCGGCTTTGGAAGTGCCGTTATGGAGGTTTTGGTTAACAACCGTGCAACCGGTTTTCAATTGGAACGGGTGGGACTTCCCGATAATTTCGTGGAGCACGGCAAGCCCGGTCAATTGCGAGCCAAGTACGGTTTGACAACTGATTCATTAATCCACAAAGCGCTACAGCTGCTAGGGCGCACACAAGTACCCAGCATGCGAGCTGTCAAGGTGCAGGCCGGAGGTTCATAAGTATATGGGTTCCAAGCAAGAAAAGGATAGACTTGATGTTATACTGGTACAAAGGGGATTGTTCAACAGCAGGGAAAAAGCAAGGGCGGCCATTATGGCAGGTCAGGTCCTGGTTAATGATCAAAAAGTGGATAAGCCAGGAAAGAGTTACGACTCCCGGGTGCGGGTTACCGTAAAGGAGAAACCCAGGTATGTAAGCCGGGGCGGCCTGAAATTGGAAAAGGCCCTTTACAAATTCAATATCGATTTACAGGGAAAGATAGTTCTGGACATAGGAGCCTCCACGGGTGGCTTTACCGATTGCGCCCTTCAGAACGGTGCCCGCATGGTTTATTCTGTTGATGTGGGTTACGGGCAGCTGGACTGGTCCCTTCGCAACGATCCCAGGGTTGTAGTACTGGAAAGAACAAATATACGCTACCTGGAACCGCACAGCCTAGCAGATATTCCTGATTTTGTCACCGTAGATGTCTCCTTTATTTCCCTCAGCCTGGTTCTACCCCGAATCCAGGAATTATCCACGCCGGACGCCCAGGGTGTGGCTTTAATTAAACCGCAGTTTGAGGCCGGGAGAAATAAAGTGGGCAAAAAAGGGGTAGTGCGCGACCCGGCTGTTCACGTAGAGGCCATTGAAAAGATAACCGGTGTTGTTACCGGTTTGGGTTGGGGAATAAAGGGTCTGGACTTTTCCCCGGTTAAGGGACCCGAGGGAAATATTGAATACCTTTTGTATTTCACCAAAGCGCATCCTGCATCCTTGATAGAAGATTCCACTATACCGGAAGTTGTAAGATCAGCCCATCTCGGCCTAAACTGAGGGGCTTTTTTATTGCTGGAGTTTTTTTAAATACTGCCTGGTAATTTTACTTTTTTCTGTTAAAAAGATATCCTTAACAGGAAAAATTAGTAGTATTATAGTAGTTAAGAAGATGGAACTTTCCTATGCTCCTAATAATTCACAGGGGGTTATTTTTTGAAAAACATAGGGATTTGGGCCAATGTTGAGAAGAAAAGGGTTGTTGAACTATTGGGAGAAATTGTAGAGTGGCTTGAGTCCAGGGGTTGTTATGTACTCATGGACAGGGAGGCAGCAAGTTCTTTAAATAGAAATTCCAATGGCAACAACTGGCACGAACTTGCTCAGCACGCCGACTTTCTGCTGGTACTGGGGGGAGACGGAACCATCCTCAATTGCGCCCGTTTATCCGCGCCCTATGGTACCCCCTTGTTCGGCATCAACCTGGGCCGCCTGGGATTCTTAACGGAAACTGAACTGCCGGACTTGTTTCAGTCGCTGGATAAGCTGTTAAAAAATCAATATCGTGTGGAACAGCGCATGATGCTGCAGGCAAAGGTGGTCAGGGATAGCCGAACCATTGAAGAAACCATTGCCTTAAATGACGTGGTCATTACCAAAAGCGGCTTCGCCAGAATTATAATGTTGGAAACACTGGTGGATGACCAGTTTTTTACCACCTACCCCGCGGATGGGATTATTATCACCAGCCCCACCGGGTCAACTGCCTATTCCCTTTCAGCAGGAGGTCCCCTTGCAGTTCCCAACATAGAATTAATGATTATTACACCCATCTGTCCCCACGCTCTTTGGGCCCGGCCCTTAATCATATCTCCCACCAGTGAAGTTAAAGTGAATCTACTTTCGGATCAGGGGGAAGTTATGCTCACCGTGGACGGGCAGCACGGGTTAAAGCTGCAGCAGGGAGATTCGGTGGTAATAAATAAAGCTCCGTACCGGGCTAAATTTTTAAAGCTTACCGACCGTAACTTTTTCGGTATCCTAAGACAAAAATTAAAACAAGGTGACAGAGATGATTAATCAGTCCCCCTTTAACTGCTCTAGTGAAGCTCCCCGTGCCGTTGATATAGCACAGGGCTTTATTGGCCAGGTCTTAAAATCCGGTGACATCGCAGTGGATGCCACCGCCGGTAACGGCAATGATACGCTCTTTTTGGCCCGGCTGGTGGGACATGCCGGAAGGGTCTATTCCTTTGACATACAAGAAGAAGCCCTTGCAGAAACGCATCGGCGCCTGCAAGGGGAAGCCTTGACGGAAAGGGTGACCCTGTTAAACAAAGGGCATGAATTCATGGAAAATTTCCTTGATCCCGGTTCCTGTAAAGCTGTTATGTTCAACCTTGGCTACCTGCCCGGGGGTAACAAGGAAATAAAGACCCTTCCACGCACCACTCTCGGGGCAGCGGAACAGGCATTAAACTGTCTTGCTCCCGGGGGACGGTTGTCCATGGTGGTATACCGGGGACATCCCGGTGCCCGGGAGGAATCCGGCCTGCTGGATGATTTTATCTCATCCCTTGATCCGTCCCTTTACTGGACTGCCAGAATGGTTTTTCCCAATATGGATAACCGTTCTCCCTACGTCATTATGGTGCAAAAAAAGGGTAGGTGCAAATAAAGTGAAAAACCGGCGTCAAAAAAAAATCCTGGAGGCCATAGCCCAAAAACCCATTGGCACGCAAGGGCAACTGGTGGAAGAATTGAGAAATGCGGGTTTTGATGCCACCCAGGCCACGGTATCCAGGGATATAAGGGAATTGGGACTGGTAAAAACCGTGGGTGCCAACGGTACATCCCATTATACATTCCCGGAACAAACTATTTCGCTGCAAAATAACGACCGTCTAAAAAGACTTTTTGAGAATTCGGTAATTTCCCTTGACTATAGTGAAAATCTAATAGTGGTTAAAACCCACCCGGGAGAGGCGCAGGGTGTGGCCTCAGCCCTGGATCTTGCCAATTGGGAGGAAATAATTGGAACGGTGGCCGGTGATGACACCATTTTAATTATCGTTAAGCCCAAAAAAGCAACCCCCGCCGTAATAAAACGTTTGACCGACCTTGCAGGAAGGTGATTTGAATGCTTATGAGTTTGTCCGTAACCAATTTCGGTCTGGTTGAAAGCCTTGAATTATCCCTTAAGCCCGGTCTTACTGTGTTAACCGGCGAAACCGGAGCGGGAAAATCAATAATTATTGAAGCTTTGCAGGTGGCACTGGGGGGTAGGGCCTATGCCGAATACATAAAAAGCGATAAAGACAAGGCCACTGTTCAAGCGGTATTTGAAACCGGGAGCATGCCTCATTTAAGGGAAATATTGGATGCAGCCGGGGTGGAATGCCAGGACAATCTTCTTATTTTATCCAGGCAGCTTTCCAGGTCGGGACGCAACTTCTGCCGGGTTAACGGACAGATCACAACTTTACAGTTATATAAACAAATAGGCAATTATTTATTGGACATGCACGGTCAGCACGAGCAGCAGTCCCTTTTAAACCAAGCTCGGCACATGGAGCTTTTGGACAGGTTCAGTGGGGAAGAGTTGTTATCCCAAAAAACCCGTCTGAAAAAGATATATCAAGAATGGGTGGGGGTAAAAAAGAAATTAGATGCCATCAAATCAAACCGCAGGGAACGGGCAAGGCAGGCGGATATGCTGCGGTTCCAAATTGAGGAGATCGATGCGGCTTCTTTAAAGGAGAATGAGGAAGAGGAATTGATGGCGGAAAAGATCAAAGTTGCCAACGCCGAAAGGATTGCCGGGTTAGCTCAGGCAGGCTATGTGGCCCTTTATTCCGGTGACAATTACGCTCCGGCGGCTGTGGATCAGCTGGGAAAAGCCGTGGAAAGCCTGGAAGAGCTAAAGGGGTATGACGAGAATATCCATCAATTGCTGGAAAATGTATCCTCGGCGCTATATTTGGTTGAGGAGGCAGCAAGGGATCTTGTCTCCTACCGGGATAATATTGAATTTCAACCGGGCCGCCTGGAGGAAATTGAGTCAAGGCTCAGCGAAATTTCCCGTTTAAAGGCAAAATACGGTGAATCGGTGGACCAGATTATAAAGTTCAGGGATGATGCGGCCGCGCAGTTGGAGGAACTGGACAACAGTGAAGAAAAAGAGGAGGCACTCAGCGAGGAGTGCAGCCTTCTGGAAGAGTCGTATTATCAGACAGCCCGAAAGCTTTCTTCCTTTAGGCGTGATGCTGCTGAAAAGCTGAAGGCAGCGGTGGAAAGGGAATTGCGTGATTTAGAAATGCATGGAGTATTGCTGGAGGTGAGGCAAACGCCCTGCGAGCCGGGGGTCAACGGGCTGGAGGATGTTGAATTTCTAATCTCCACCAATCCCGGTGAACCACCCAAGCCCCTGGCAAAAGTAGCCTCCGGTGGAGAGCTTTCCCGGATAATGTTGGCTTTTAAGAATATTTTGGCCTCTGTGGATGGTATTCCCACTCTGGTTTTTGATGAGGTGGATACCGGGATAGGAGGTAAGACTCTTCAAGCAGTGGCCCGCAAGCTGGAAGATTTAAGCCTCCAGCGCCAAATTATCGTTGTAACCCACGCACCGGTAATCGCTGCCCTGGCAGATACCCATTACCATGTTAATAAGCAATTTGACACCGAAAAAACCACTACGGGGATAGCAAAACTGGAAGGTGAAGATAGAATCAAAGAACTGGCCAGAATGCTGGGCGGAAAACAACTTTCCCGGGCGGTAATGGATCACGCCAGCCAGCTGTTAAAGCAAAAAAATAACTCATCAGCAGACTAAAAAAATTTTTTGTAATAATTTTTTAAAGTTAGTACCCGCTTTTTATGAAAAGGCGGGTTTTTTTGTGGACGGAAATTGTTCAAAAAACTAACAATAAGTCTTTGCACCTTGCCAGTCACGAGCTTGGCAAACAACGGCATATAAGGGCGGAATATTAGCGTTCTGCTCAGGTCAATTTAATATTACACTCTGACACTTAGATATAAAAAACGGAGGTGAAAAATCTAACACAAACACCAGGGAGGGATTGACCTGAGCAGCAGCCAAAAAAGCAAAAAATATACTTGTTTATACTTGTCGTTATTTTTTCTCATTTGCTTTCTTTTATCCGGACAAGCCCTAAGTTTTTTAGCATTTCCCTCTTCAAAAAATGTTTTTGTTGGTGATAAAATTGAACCGGATTTTAACCTTCCCGGCGCCGTATTAAAAAATCTAAGTCTTCATGTCAACCAGGAAGGTAAACAATACCTGCAAACAAGTGGCTCCCCGGGCAAAAATCTTTCCTTTTTACCCGGAGATGAATCACCCGTTGCCGGAACCCCCGGAACCTTCCACATGCAGGTGAAGCTTTTCGGAATGATCCCTGTACGGGAAATGGTGGTAAATGTCGTTCCCAGAACAAAAGTGATCCCCGGAGGGCAATCCATTGGTGTACTTCTTCACACCCACGGAGTAATGGTGGTGGGCATGGCGGATATAAAGGGCAAGGGCGGTAAAAAAGTAAACCCAGCGGTTGATGCCGGTATCTCAGTGGGTGACATTATATTAAAGGTAAATGACCTGGAAATAAAAAGTGACGCCCAATTACGAAGTATTATCGACAATTGCGGCAAGGAGAAAAAACCTCTTCAATTAAAAATAAAAAGAAAAGATAAAACCTTTTCCACCACCATAAAACCCACCTATTGTTCGGAAACCCGGCGCTACAGGCTGGGGCTCTTTATCAGAGATAGTGCCGCCGGGGTGGGAACATTGACCTTTTATCACCCGGAAAGCGGGAGCTACGGGGCACTGGGACACATGATTGCAGACATTGACACGGCGCAGCAAATTGATCTTGCCGATGGATGCGTGGTGGGTGCCAATATACAAAGTATCCATCCGGGTAAAAGGGGTAGGCCGGGGGAAAAAATAGGACTCTTTGAGGGAAAAAGTACTCTTACGGGAAATATCACCAAAAACACCAGGTACGGAATATTCGGCAAACTCGATGACCCCGTTGATAATCCTGTTTACGACAAACCGGTTCCTGTGGCTTTAAACAATGAGATTAAACCTGGTCCGGCGCAAATTCTAACAGTGGTAAAGGGCAACAGGATAGAACAATATGATATAGAAATAGAAAAAGTGTTACCAAACTCCCGGTCCGACGGCAAAGGACTGATATTAAAAATTACCGACAGAGAACTGCTGCAGTGTACCGGGGGAATAATCCAAGGAATGAGCGGAAGTCCTATAATTCAAGAAGGACGTTTGGTAGGAGCAGTGACCCACGTTTTTATTAATGATCCCACCAGGGGCTACGGAGTTTTAGCGGAATGGATGTTAAAAGAAGCTGATATTTCGATGAAAAGTGAAAAAATGAGACAGGTATCTGAGGCTGAAAAGCCTCATTTTTTATCGGAAATTATTTCCAAATTTTTGCTGGGATAATAGGAGGACTTTTCCTCTCGCCGTCGAAGAGTAAATTTTATAGAGAAAAAAAGGCAAAAATTTTTAGGAGGCGGGAATCTAATGATGAAAAAGGTAACTAAGCTGGTTATTGCGGATGATAACCGTGAGTTATGCGATCTTTTACAGGAATTTATAAATCACCAGGAGGATTTTGAATTATCGGGAATTGCTCATAACGGTAATCAAGCTCTCAAACTAATTGAAGAAGAAAGTCCCGACATTGTGGTACTGGATATTATTATGCCCCACCTGGACGGTATCGGTGTGCTGGAAAAGTTGTCCAGCGGGGCGATCACCCCCAGGCCCAAGGTGATAATGCTCACAGCCTTCGGGCAGGAAAGTGTAACCCAGAGAGCCGTTGAGCTGGGTGCGGATTATTATATCCTAAAACCCTTTGATTTTTCGGTTTTGGCAACCCGGATCAGGCAGTTATCGGAGGGAGTTAATGTATCGCAATATATCAATCCCTCCAAACCCCAAAACCTGGGTGTAGCTGTAACCAATATTATACATGAAATGGGTGTACCGGCCCATATTAAAGGATACCATTATCTACGCGATGCCATAATTATGGTCATCAACGAGGTAAACCTGTTGGGCGCCGTTACAAAGGAGTTATACCCCCTTATTGCCAAAAAGTACCACACCACTCCAAGCAGAGTTGAACGCGCCATAAGGCACGCCATTGAGCTGGCTTGGGATCGCGGCAATGTGGAAATGATGAATAAATTCTTTGGCTATACCATCAACCTGGAAAGGGGCAAGCCCACCAACAGTGAGTTTATCGCCATGGTTGCCGACAAACTTCGCATTGAGGTTAAAGCGGGTTAAGCATAGCATAAGGTAGACGACCACGCCGCTGACGCGGCACCAGCAGAGGCATGAAAAAGTATCACCAGGGTGACCCGGTGATTTCCGGAGAGAGCGGAGCACTGAGTAGCGGCGCTCAGCCCGTCAAATCCCAAAAGCCATGACCCCTTAGGGCGTGAAGAAGTAGTCAAGCAGTCTGTGGCAAGCGGCTTTCCGGGAAACACTTATCCGCTCCACGAGAATAATTGCGTAGCGAACGGAGGAAACCACCGGGGCACCCGAGCACTAAGAGAAACTTTTAGCACAATAGAACCGTCCCCATGTGCACTTCTAAAGTAGTTTTTTCAAGGTAGACGTCCATGCCGCCGGAAGGCGGCACCAGCAGAAGGATGAAAAAGTAACTGTATGACTTTAATGTACAGTGAATTACGTGTAAAGGAGCGGGCAGCACCCGGAGCGAGCCTACGCAGATCAAATCAAAAGAGCGAACGAAGCGGAGGATCAGCGGCGAATGCTGTTTGAGCGAAGCGAGTTATGCAGCCGCCCGGAGCGGAGTGAGCTCATTCAATTAAAATGCCCGAGTAAGCGAGCGCAGGGTGCTGCCCGCTCCGGCGAAATGATTACCGACTAAACGCAGAAAGCTACGAGTAAGTAATTTCAAGGTAGACCCCCATGCCGCCGTATGGCAGCACCAGCAGAGGGATGAAAAAAGTTAATAAGTTAATGACCTGACCCCAACTCATTAGAATTTTAATAAAAATGGGAACAAATGTAGCATAATATCGTCTATAGATAAAAGCTGACTTCTAAAGTCAGCTTTTTTTGCGATACAACAAATTCCAATTTATCCTTTCCTTGACTATGACAATGCATGCATATAAAATGTTAAAAGATTGTTAATCCTGGAGACTTAATATGTTGATAAAAGGAACCGCCCGAAGCGATAAAAAAACTAAAAACCTTGTCAAGAGACTCCAACCCGGAGACATTGCCATAATTAACCATGCCGACCTGGATGAAGTTGCTGCCAATTCCTTGATCGAAAAAAAGGTTAAAGCAGTAATAAACATGGTTTCCTCCGTGAGCGACAAGTATCCTAACCCGGGTCCTTTAAAAATAATTAAAGCTGGTATTCCCTTGATTGATAATGCCGGGGAAACCATCATGGAGAAGGTTGCCGAGGGTCAGGAGATCCAAATAAAGGACGGAGATATTCTTGTTGGCGGCAAAATAATTGCCCGGGGTAAAATTTTAACCGAAGAGTATGTTAAAATGAGAATGGAATTAGCCCGCAGCCGAATGGGGGAAATTCTGTCCGATTTTGTAGAGAATACCCTGGAGTACGCCAAAACCGAAATAGGTCTCATTTCCGGGGATTATCCAATCCCCGCTATTAAAACCATCTTTAAGGACAGGCATGCCCTGATAGTGGTACGGGGTCAAAATTACAAGAGTGACCTTATGGCCATAAAATCTTACGTAGAGGATGTCAAACCTGTTATTATAGGTGTTGACGGCGGGGCCGATGCCTTGATGGAATTTGGTTTTAAGCCCGATATGATTGTAGGGGATATGGACAGTGTCAGTGATGCCACCCTGCTTTGCGGAGCGGAAATTGTTGTCCATGCTTATCCCGACGGGCGCGCACCAGGGTTGGAAAGAATAAGGTCCATGGGACTGGATGCCGTTACTTACCCCGCCCCGGGAACCAGTGAAGATATTGCCATGCTGATAGCTTATGAATTGGGAGCCGAACTCATTGCCGCCGTGGGCACCCATTCCAATATGATGGATTTTTTGGAAAAGGGGCGTAAAGGAATGGCCAGTACATTCCTGGTAAGGATGAAGGTAGGCTCAATTTTAGTGGATGCACGGGGAGTCAACCAGCTCTACAGGAACAGGGTGAAGCCCCGGCATGTTGCCCAGATTCTTTTGGCCGCTCTACTGCCAGTGGCGGTGATAATGCTGGTATCTCCTTCCATGCGGGAAACACTGCGGTTAATTTTCATCCAGGTTAGGCTTCTCTTCGGCATCTAAAATATTGGAGGGAAAACCGTGATTGACATCAAATATCATATAGCTTCTTTGGTGGCTGTTTTTCTGGCCCTTGGTATCGGCATTCTCATGGGAACGACCATGCTGGGTAATGATACACTGGTAGAGTATCAAAAACAAGTCACCAACCGTTTGGAAACGCAGCTGGAAAGCCTTCGTCATAGAAATGAAACCATCGAGGCTACAGCCAACGAGTTGGAGATGGATTTAAATATTCAGAGGGATTTTAACAGCAAGGTTTTGCCCGTTCTGGTCCACAATAAATTGACTGACCTTAATCTTGCCGTAATTGAAACCAATGGCTACCGTTTTTCCGGTGATTTACTGGATACTCTGGAATTATCCGGTGCCAACATTACCTCGGTGACCAGTTTCCTTAATTTTTCCGAGTCGCAGCTAAAGGAAGAGCTGGCAAAAGAATTGGATTGGGAAGCCGGGGAAGAAGAAATGCAATTTTCTGCCCATATTGCTGCCCTGGTGGGTGATGCATTAATAACCGGTAACATGGAAAATGTGGACCTGCTGGCGCAAGCCAATATTATACAGGTGTCGGGAAGCTACGGAGAGCCGCTGGACGGAGTTATACTGGTGGGAGGGAGCCAGGATGAAGATGCGGCCAGAACAAAGACACTGGATCTCCCCCTTATTCAAACCTTAAAATCTAATGAGATCCCGGTATACGGTGTGGAAGAGACCTCCGCCGGTTATTCCTATATGGATTTTTATCAGAAGCAGCGTTTAACAGCGACAGTGGATAATATTGATACCGTTCCCGGACAACTGGCATTGGTCCTTTCCATTGGAGGTCAAACGGGACACTATGGAGTTAAAGCCTCCGCCCAGCGACTTCTACCGGAACTAAAGGTGCTAGAGGGGGAAGAAGGTGCATAAGAAAGTTTCAGTGATCATTCCCGCTTATAATGAGGAAGCCGCAATCCGGCAAACTGTTTGCGCCGTGGCTTCCATTCCCGAGGTGGGGGAAATAATAGTGGTGGATGACGCTTCCACCGATAAAACCGCTCAAATTGCCCGGGATGCCGGTGCCCGGGTATTTTCCATGCCCGAAAACAGCGGCAAAGGTGCAGCTTTAACCTTTGGCGCCTCCAAAGCCAACTTTGATGTAATTGCATTATTGGATGGGGATTTGGGTAGTTCCTCCGGGGAAGCACGACATTTGATGCTACCCGTCCTGGAAGGCACTGCGGATATGACCATAGCAGGTTTTCCCGCCGCGCGAAAAAAGGGCGGGTTCGGGTTGGTTAAAGGCCTTGCCGCCAGGGGGATAGAGCGCCATACCGGCTTAAAAATGCAATCACCCCTTTCCGGCCAGCGCGTAATGACCGGGGAAGTTTTGCAAAAGGTACTCCCCTTTGCCTCGGGTTACGGTGTGGAAGTGGCTCTGACCATAAAAGTGTCCTCGCTGGGGTTTAGAATAATGGAGATTCCGGTACAAATGTACCACGCGGAAACCGGCAGGGACATAAAGGGCTTTATTCACCGCGGCAAGCAATTCATAGACATTCTACGGGTACTAGCAACTTTACGGGTTAAGGGGCGTGGAGAGTTGTGTTAGAAAATCCTGTTTTCCGGGTAGCTACCCCTCTCCTTTTGGGTTTTGTAATTACCCTTTCCCTTCAGAATAAAATTCTTGGCATGATTTCCGGTGCCAGTTTTGTTCGCCCTAACTTTAAACAGGATCTCATACCGGTGGGCTCGGGGATTGTTTTCCCTGCATCCCTGGCAGCGGCGTACATCCCCCTTTTATTTTTTCTGCCTGAAAACAGTTGGGACAGTGCCTTTATCTTTCTTTTTGTGGTGGCTTTTGCCGCCTTTTTGGGAATAATTGATGACTTTCTGGGTTCCCGGGAAACCTCGGGTTTAAAGGGGCACCTGGGAGAACTATTAAAGGGGCGCCTTACCACCGGCGGCTTTAAAGCAGTTTGGGGGGGCTTAATGTCTCTGCTGGTGGCAATAGTATCCGGTCCTGTGCTGGCAATTCCCCTTAATGCTCTTATAATGGCACTTACTATAAACGCGGTAAACCTACTTGATTTGCGACCCGGTAGAGCGGGAAAAGTATTTATATTAACTGCGGTTTTGCTCATGGTCGCCGGGGCAGGCAGGTGGGAGACCGCTTTGTTGGCAGTGGTGCTGGGAAGCCTTGTGGCTTTTCTCCCTCTGGATCTAAGAGCAAAAACCATGATGGGAGATGCAGGTTCCAACGCGCTGGGGGCGGCGCTGGGTCTCACTGCCGTATGGGTACTGTATACTGAAGTTAAGTGGGGCCTGCTATTGTTCCTGGTCATATTTCACTTGTTCACAGAAAAATTCTCCTTGACAAAAATAATTGAAAGGAACCGTTTTCTAAACTTCTTAGATAATCTGGGAAGGGAAAAGTAGCAATGGGACAGCCGGCTTTTCCTTTTTTACTTTATAACAAGGAATGCTTATTATTATGTCGAATATTAGTGATATGATGGTTTTCTTTTAAGTTATTTCTCTAGTTTACGATGGAAATGGTAGGTTATATAATGTTCCAAGATGTTCGCCACACCACAATATTTTGCGGCAATTTAGGCAGTGGAAAAACGGAAATTGCCATTAATTTTGCCCTCTCACTGAAAAATATTGTTGCTAATGTAAGTTTGGTTGATATTGATATTGTTAACCCGTATTTCCGGACCAGGATGGTTAGGGATTACCTTATCCAATTAGGAATAAATGTCGTCTGCCCGGTAGGGGAATTGGCAGGAGCAGACGTCCCCGCTTTCCCCCCTTCAATTCTGGGTGTGCTGGAGAACCCGGAAGTGAACGGGGTTTTTGATGTGGGCGGCGATGACATCGGAGCCACTGCATTAGGCAGGTTCAAACCCTATCTCCCCGAAGGCTCTTATCATCTTTATTTCGTAACCAATACCATGCGCCCGTTTACCAGGGATGTTAACGGAATATTGAAATACGTATCTTCCGTGGAAAAAGCATCCAGGTTAAAGGTAACCGCCATGGTAAACAATACCAACCTGGGACTGGAGACAGATCTAGATACAGTAGCCGGGGGTCATGATGTGGTCTGCCAGGCAGCCCGCAAATTGGGGGTTCCGGTTGCTTTTACCGCTTCCATGCGGCACCTTTCCGCCGCTTTGAAGGACAAGCTGGACACTCCTGTCCTGCCATTGGACCTGAACATGCAGCCACCATGGAATCGTACAGAGGAAGAGCAAAGGGGTTTCCAATTAAAGATTCCCAAAGAAAGATTTTTTAAATAAATATTATTTTAAATCCTATTTTCATAAAGGAGGGACCGTTTTTGGCACGCGTGACTTTCAGACAAGATCGCTGTAAAGGATGCGAATTATGCACCACCGTATGCCCAAAGGGTCTGCTTACCATGTCTCAGCATATTAATACCATGGGTTTTCACCCTGTTTCCATATCAGATATGGAACAGTGCACCGGATGTGCAACGTGTGCCCGTATGTGCCCCGACCTGGTAATTGAGGTTGAAAAGGAGGAGAAAAAAGTTGGCTAAAATCCTAATGAAGGGAAATGAAGCCATCGGTGAAGGCGCAGTACGGGCGGGATGTCGTTATTTTTTCGGTTACCCCATCACACCGCAAAGTGAATTACCCCATTACCTGGCCAAGCGATTGCCGGAAGTCAACGGCGTATATTTACAGTCGGAAAGTGAGACCTCGGCCATTAATATGGTTTACGGCGCCGCCGGGGCCGGGGCAAGGGTAATGACTTCTTCTTCCGGACCCGGAATTAGCCTTATGCAAGAAGGAATTTCTTATCTTGCAGGTGCCGAGCTGCCCTGTGTAATTGTTAATATGATCCGTGGCGGCCCTGGCCTGGGTAATATAGCGCCGGCGCAATCGGATTATTTTCAGGCGGTAAAGGGAGGCGGGCACGGTGACTACCGTGTAATTTGTTTTGCCCCTGCTTCTGTCCAGGAGATAATTGATTTTATGCGGGATGCCTTCGAGCTGGCTGACAAATATTTCAATCCCGTTATGCTTTTGGCCGACGGTATATTGGGTCAAATGATGGAGCCGGTGGAACTGGGTGAAGAGGAAGACGTCCAGATCCCCGAGCGGCCCTGGGCAGCAAACGGCATGCGAGGCCGGGGAAAGAAAAATATAATTAACTCGCTCTATATTGTGCCCGAGGATATGGAGGTACACAATCAAAAGCTGGCAAGGAAATATGCTCAAATTACCGAAAATGAGCAGCGCTGGGAAGAGTACCGGGTAGATGACGCCGAAACCGTACTGGTGGCCTTCGGTACCTCGGCCCGCATCTCCAAGGCAGTGGTGGATAAAGCCCGGGATGAGGGGCTCCGTGTGGGACTCATCAGACCCATCCTGGTGTGGCCATTTCCGGTTAAGGCAATAGAAAAGGTTATTCCCCATACCAAACAATTTCTCACGGTGGAGATGAACATGGGGCAAATGGTTGAGGATGTCAGGCTGGCCGTTGCCGGGCGAAGACCGGTTTACTTTACGGGCAGGGCGGGAGGCATGCTCCCCGTTGCCTCTGACGTTTTGCAGGAAGTCAAAAAGATTATGTCCGGGGGTGCAGAATAGTGAAAAAGGTATTTACCCGACCCAAATCGTTGAAGGATATCCCCATGCATTATTGCCCCGGATGTACCCACGGCATTATTCACCGTTTGGTTGCCGAGGTAATTGATGAATTGGATATTATAGACCGGGCCATCGGTGTGGCTCCGGTGGGTTGTTCAGTGTTCACGTACCAATACTTTGATTTTGACATGTACCAGGGCTCCCACGGCAGGGCGCCGGCGGTTGCCACCGGCATAAAAAGGGTTGTCCCCGACGGGGTGGTCTTTACTTACCAGGGTGACGGTGATCTTGCCGCCATTGGCACCGCGGAGATAGTACATGCCGCCGCCAGGGGAGAAAAAATTACAGTTGTTTTTGTTAATAATGCCATATACGCCATGACAGGGGGGCAAATGGCCCCAACCACCCTTATGGGACAAAAGACCACAACCACCCCCTTTGGCAGGGAAGCTGATGCCAATGGTTATCCCGTGCGCATGTCCGAAATGTTGAGTACTCTGGACGGTGCGGCTTATATCAGCAGGGTTTCCGTGCATGATCCAAAACACATTAATAAGGCTAAAAAGTCTATGAAGAAGGCCTTTGAAGTCCAAATGGCCGGAGAAGGTTTCACTATGGTGGAAGTCCTCTCCGCTTGCCCCACCAACTGGGGTTTGTCTCCCAAAGAAGCTGTCAAGTGGGTGGAATCTGACATGATTCCTTACTATCCTTTGGGGGAATTTAAAGTACCGTCGGAGGTGTAAACTATGTTTGAGGGAATTCTTATCGCCGGGTTCGGCGGGCAAGGTGTCTTGTCCACGGGACAGCTATTGGCTTATGCCGGCATGTTGGAAGACAAATATGTGGCCTGGATCCCTTCCTACGGTCCTGAAATGCGTGGTGGAACCGCCAACTGCGGGGTTACCGTTTCCGATACTCCCATCAGTTCCCCTGTGGTCAGCGAACCTACGGTATTAATTGTTATGAACCGGCCTTCCCTGGAAAAGTTTGAATCACGGGTAGCCCCCGGGGGCATAATAATGGTAAACAGTTCCTTAATTGATTTAAAGGTCCAGCGGGAAGACGTAAGAACTATCTATATTCCAGCCAACGACCTGGCGGAGGAAATGGGTAACGGAAAAGTTGCCAACAACATTATTTTAGGTTCATTGATCCAAATGACCGGTGTGGTTTCCATGGATTCGGTGGTTGAATCACTGAAGAACGTTTTACCCCCCAGAAGGCATAACCTTATTGATATAAACCGGGAAGCTCTTAAAAAAGGGATGGAACTGGCTGAAAAGGCCAAATCTCAGGCTGCGGTATAACAAGCCTGGAAAAAATAATAAAAATACAACCGGACCACCAGCAATCATGGCATCGACCCTGCTGGTGGTTTGTTTTCCGGAGGTGACAAATATTGGTTGACCAGGATCGCCTGGTTAAGGAATTCACTGAGCTGGTCAAGATAGACAGTATTAGCGGTTACGAAAGAAAAATTGCGGATGTTTTAACCGTTAAACTGGAGCAGTTGGGACTATCGGTTTATGAGGACAGTGCAGGTAAAAAGTCGGGTTCCGATACCGGAAATATTATTGCCCGCCTTCCCGGAAGCGCAGCAGGTGCACCGGTTTTAATGCTTTGTGCCCACATGGATACGGTTCAACCGGGTACCAACATTGAACCGTTGGTAAAAAATGATACCATATATTCAGCCGGGGAAACGGTTTTAGGTGCTGATGATAAAGCAGGTATCGCTGCCATTCTGGAGGCTTTGCGGGATATACGGGAGCAAGGAATTCCCCACGGTGAATTGGTAATTGTTTTTACCATCCGGGAGGAGGGAGGCCTTGTTGGTTCCGGCAATATAGAATTCCAGCGTATAGGAGCCCATATGGGCATTGTGCTGGACTCCGACGGAGATCCGGGAACAATTATAGTACGAGGGCCTTCCCAGGATAGAATTACCGCCACTGTAAAGGGCAGGGCGGCACACGCCGGCATAAATCCCGAAGATGGTATCAATGCCATCCAGGTAGCCTCCCGGGCCGTATCCCGTATGAATCTCGGCAGGATTGATAAGGAAACCACCGCTAATATAGGCATTATTACCGGGGGCAAGGCCATCAATATAGTTCCGGACAGTGCCACTTTAGAGGGTGAGGCCAGGAGTATGGACCCCCGGAAAAGAGAGGCCCAGACAGAATCAATGTGTGCTGCGCTGCGCGATGCGGCAGCTGAGGCAGGGGCCACGGTGGACATTCAAACCGAAACAATTTACCCGGGAATGAACCTGGACCCCAATGAACCGGTGGTATCCCTGGTTAAGTCGGCCGCGGAAGAGCTGGGACTTAAAGCTGTCCTCACATCCACCGGTGGCGGAAGTGACGCCAACTTTTTCAACAGCTACGGGCTGCCCACGGTGAATTTGGGAATAGGTATGAAAAAGGTGCATACCACGGAGGAATTTATAACAATAAATAACCTGGTGGATAATACCAGGTATTTGGTGGAAATAATTCGCAAAACAGCCCGGGAAGAGATTTCCTAGGAGTGAACCTATGATACGAACCAGAACTGGTAAAGTTACATCGATAAAGAACAGGCAGCAGGGGATAACTGAAGTGGAAGTGGAAGTGGACGGGATGGTTGCCCAGGCGGTGAATTATGATGAACTCACCGGGCCTGTCCAGCCCGGTGACCGGGTACTGTTAAACACCACCGCGGTGATGCAAAAACTGGGAACGGGAGGCAACCACTTTGTAATGGCCAATATGTCCCGGCCGGAAAAAGATGCCCGGGAAGCGGGGCATATTATGAAAATGCGTTATAGCCCTTCCCAGGTAAAGGTCCTTTCAGTTGAAGAGCAGGAAAGCCCCCATGCGCAAATAATGTCCCGGGCCGAATCCCTGCACGCCACCCCGGTAATTGTAGGTACTTTGCACAGCATGCTGGCCCCCGCCGCGGCATCAGTCTTCGGTATAACAAAGGGAAAGGCCAAGGTGGCATATATTATGACCGACGGTGCCGCTCTGCCCCTTCCTTTGAGTAAACTGGTACAGGAATTAAAGGATAAAGGATTGATTCATACAACCATCACTTGCGGGCACGCCTTTGGTGGAGATATTGAGGCTGTCACCGTTTACAGTGCCCTTCTGGCCGCAAAGGCCGTGGCCGGAGCGGATATTGTTATTGTAGCAATGGGCCCGGGTATTGTGGGTACAGGGTCAAAGTTCGGTTTTACCGGTGTGGAGCAGGGCGAAATAATAAACGCCGTGAACATACTAAACGGGCGGGCAGTGGCCATACCCAGAATAAGCTTTGCGGATAAACGGGAAAGACACCGGGGTTTAAGCCACCACACCCGCACCGCACTGGGCAAGGTGGCCCTTTGTCCCTGCACTGTCCCACTTCCCCCCCTGGAAGGGGAAAAAGGTAAAATGGTATGGAGGCAGCTGCAGGAAGCGGGAATTGCCTCCATACACCAGGTGGTGGAAATGGAAGATAGCCCCGGGCTAATGGTTTTAAAGGAAAAGGACATTAACGTGAAAACCATGGGAAGATCGGTGAACGATGACCCGGAATTTTTCCGAGCCGCCGCAGCAGCCGGTGCTTATGCCTGCCGGCTTTTATCCGCTGAAGCCGGTGATCTAGTGTAGGTTTTCTTTCACCAGCTGGGCCACCGTTTTGTACTGAAGGGAGTAATATTCAATAAACCTTGTTAAATCCTTTACCCTTCCGCTGAAACAGATACCGTTATTAAAAATCCAGCTGCGCATTGCTGTTTCCCCCTTTGCTCACTTTTACATAATTTGTATGCATAATTATATGCAGCCCACCGGGGAAATATTTCCCATAGACCCCCATGCCGCCGTATGACGGCACCAGCAGAGGGATGAAAGTATCACCAGGGTGACCCGGTGATTTCCGGAGAGAGCGGAGCACTGAGTAGCGGCGCTTAGCCCGTCAAATCCCAAAAGCCATGACCCCTTAGTGCGTGAAGAAGTAGGTAAGCAGTCTGCTGCAAGCGGGTTTCCAAGGGGGACTTATACGCTGCACAAGAATAATTGCGGAGCGAACGGGAGGAAACCACCGGGGCGCCCGTGCACTAAGAGTAACTTTATGACTTTTATGCACAGTGAATAGCGGGGGAAGGAGCGGGCAGCACCCGGAGCGAGAGACGGCAACGGCATGATACCTGTCGGAACAAGGTCATGGTAGCTTTGCCGTTGCGGCGCAACTTCTTATGTGCAAAAGCCAATGTGTCAAAAAGAGCGAACGGAGCGGAGGATCAGCGGCGAATCCTGTTTGAGCGAAGCGAGTTATGCAGCCGCCCGGAGCGGAGTGAGCTCATTCAATTAAAATGCCCGAGTAAGCGAGCGCAGGGTGCTGCCCGCTCCGGCGGAATAATTACCTTTTAAACGAAACCACGAG